>RCUL01000059.1_pt1 | contig 121434 bp, 93 predicted proteins | sample 2167521 | NCBI WGS metagenome assembly RCUL01 (sample SAMN09932745, study PRJNA488358) | compost metagenome | feature: garden; material: soil; isolation source: compost soil in acetic acid-enriched culture | place: Germany: Experimental Botanical Garden Goettingen | collected 2016-01-27
CTCCAGTGTGGTTGAAAGTGGGAGAACAGCATTCAAATAAGCACAGTAGAATTCGTTATTGTCGAGTAAAACCAATAATTTTGCATAAATTTTATTTTTATTAAGATATGCACAGAACACACACTTGTGGAGAATTAACATTAGCTGACTTAGGGAAAACGGTTACCCTGAGTGGATGGGTTCAAAAATCCCGCGATTTGGGCGGTATGACTTTCATCGATGTTAGAGACCGATATGGTATCACACAATTAACGTTCAATGCAGATGATGACGCGTCTTTACGTGCTAGTGCCCGTGAACTGGGAAGAGAATATGTCATAAAGGTAACCGGAGAGGTTATTGAACGTTCCAATAAGAATGCTAAAATCTCCACTGGAGATATCGAAATCAAGGTTTCAAATCTTGAAATATTAAATGCAGCTAAATTACCGCCTTTTACAATAGAGGATGAAACAGATGGTGGCGATGATATCAGAATGAAATTCAGATATCTGGATTTACGTCGTAATCCGGTACGTGAGAACCTTATTTTACGACATAAAACTTCTCAGGAAGTGCGTCGTTACCTTGACTCTCAAAATTTCTTAGAAGTAGAGACACCATATCTCATCAAATCTACTCCGGAGGGAGCACGAGATTTTGTGGTTCCTTCCCGCATGAATCCAGGTGAATTTTATGCATTGCCTCAATCACCGCAGACATTCAAACAGCTATTGATGGTATCAGGTTTTGATCGTTATTTTCAAATTGTCAAATGTTTCCGCGATGAGGACTTACGTGCTGACCGCCAGCCAGAGTTCACACAAATCGACTGTGAGATGTCTTTTGTAGAACAGGAAGATATACTGAATATTTTTGAAGGATTAGCAAAACACATCTTCAAAACGATCAAAGGCATAGACCTTGGCGCTGTACCACGTATGACCTATGCTGATGCCATGCGTCTATATGGATCCGACAAACCGGATATCCGTTTTGGAATGCAGTTTGTTGAATTAAATGATGTAGCCAAAGAAAAGGGATTCCCTGTATTTGATGCAGCAGAGTTGGTTGTTGGTATCAATGCCGAGAACTGTGCGGATTATACCAGAAAACAACTGGATGCCTTAACCGATTTTATTAAACGTCCTCAAATCGGCGCTACAGGTTTAGTCTATGCTCGTGTGAATGAAGATGGCTCAGTTAAATCTTCTGTTGATAAATTTTTTACGCCAGAACAATTAACGGCCATTGCCGCTAAGTTCCACGCGAAACCAGGTGACCTCTTACTAATTATGGCTGGTGGCAAAGATAAAGTTCGTAAACAATTAAACGAATTACGCCTAGAAGTTGCCTCACAGCTTGGTCTTCGCGACAAAAACACCTTTGCTCCGTTATGGGTTATCGATTTCCCTTTATTGGAATGGGATGAGGACAACGCACGCTACCATGCCATGCACCATCCTTTCACCTCTCCAAAACCGGAAGATATTCCGTTACTGGATACAAACCCTGGTGAAGTAAGAGCAAATGCTTATGACTTTGTATTAAACGGTGTCGAAGTGGGCGGTGGATCTATTCGTATTCATGACAGAGACCTGCAGTCACTGATGTTTAAACACCTTGGATTTAGTCCCGAAGAAGCACAGAAACAATTTGGTTTCTTAATGGAAGCGTTCACCTATGGAGCTCCTCCACATGGTGGTTTAGCGTTTGGCTTTGACAGACTTGTATCGCTATTAGCTGGTCTAGATTCCATTCGTGATGTGATTGCATTTCCAAAAAACAATTCGGGAAGGGATATTATGATTGATGCTCCATCAACTATTCACCAGGAACAATTGAATGAATTAAGCTTAAATATTAATATAAAAGAATAAATTTCAAGCTCGATTTTCGAGAAACAATTTATTAACACTATATTTAAAAGTTGGTAGGAAACGACCAACTTTTTTTGTGAAAAATCAGCAGATTAGATGTCAGAGAGTACGGCAAATACGTTTTTAAAGGAAAGTGCACAGAAAGCATTTGACACCAAACATCGCGATATTATAAATTATAATATCGACAAATACAGTATTGCTTTCGAAAAGGGGAAAAGCAAATTTGCAAATCTCGAAAACTCCAAAATAAAAGCAAATTTGATCAAATGGAAAGTAATGGAAAATCTCGATCGATATCTATTGCAATTTGAGGCAAATTTTACCGCACGTGGTGGAAAAGTAATCTGGGCTAATGATGCTGATGAGGCGCGGGAGGAGATTTATAAAATCATCGAACGAAAAAGAACACGGTCGATTGTAAAATCTAAATCTATGGCTACAGAAGAAATTGAATTAAATCATTTTCTGGAATCCAAAAACATAGAAGCCATCGAGACTGATCTTGGAGAATATATTATTCAGCTGCTAGACCAGAAACCCTACCACTTTGTGACGCCTGCTATGCATTTAAGCTTGGAAGATATTGCAAAGCTTTTTCATGAAAAATTTGACACTCCTTTGGATGCATCTGCAGAACAGTTAACACTAAAAGCGCGCGAGTTATTAAGAGACAAATATTTAGCAGCAGAAGTCGGTATTACCGGAGCTAATTTCTTAGTTGCTGAAACTGGGAGTATAGCGATTACAGAAAATGAAGGGAATGCACGTCTGACTTCTACTTTTCCAAAAACACATATTGCTGTGGTGGGCATTGAGAAGATTATTCCCACACTACAAGATCTGGAAGTATTTTGGCCACTTTTATCCACACATGGTACAGGTCAAAACTTAACTGTTTACAACACGTTACTCACAGGACCGAAACAATCTTACGAGTCTGATGGACCTGAAGAAATGTATGTTATCCTGCTTGACAATGGACGTAGTAATCTCCTTGCACAAAAAGAACAACGTCAGGGTCTATATTGCATTCGCTGTGGAGCTTGCTTAAATGTATGTCCTATTTATCAAAATATAGGCGGACATACATATGAAACAACCTATCAAGGACCGATCGGATCTCTAATTTCCCCTCATTTAAATGGGATGAAGGAGTTTAAGCATCTAAGCTATGCATCTACCCTTTGCGGTAAATGTACAGAAGTTTGCCCTGTAGGCATCGATATCCAACGTATGCTTCTTGTCAACAGAAAAGACTCCGTAGAGCAGGGTTTATCAACTAAAACAGAACAAAAAGTCTGGAGCTGGTTTACATACGGAATACAACGTCGAAAATTGATTGATTTCTTTGGCGGGAAATTCAAGAACTTTTTCCTCCGAAAGTTTTTTAAAAAAACCTGGGGCGATCAACGGGAATTACCCAAGCTAGCGGAAAAATCCTTTTCCAAACAATGGAAAGAGCAGCAGAAAAACAAAGAATAACAAAAAAGTGGTATTTGTAATAGGCTTTATCATCACGTTTTCAGGCTTCCTGCTAACCCAAAAACATTATCCGGGAAATTATGCTAATTTGGAGATTGATTGGTATTTCTGTAATAGCGACGTCGCAATGATGACTGTAGCTATATTTCTCATCGTGCAAAAATTAAATATTCGCGAATCTAAATGGATAAAAAATATATCTGGAGCAACATTTGGCATCTATTTATGTCATTTTGTTATTGTACAGGCGATGACAGATACGTTTCTGAATATTGATTATCTTCCCGCTTCCCTAAAAATTCTGTCAATTGCCCTTCTAAGTTTTGGTTTAAGCTATTTGGTTACGAAGCTTTTTGATACAAACTCTATTACACGAAGGTTTATTCGCTAAAACAACGGATTAAAAACAGTACATCGGATATGTGCACACTATAAAAAATAAAAAGGGGATCAATGATCCCCTTTTCAACTAACACTCACCAATTATTAATATGAAAACTACTCTTTTTTTTTACCTTAAGTTGTTTTTGCCTCAGCATCAACTACTTTTTCACCCTCGCCTTTCTTAAAATCACCTTTTCGCATTTGTCGATCTTTTTTCCAATGCTCTCTGTGTGTTCTATGGTTCTCAGCATAAGAATCTTTTAATGTCTTTTGCTGTTCTGGAGTCAATAATCCCATCATTTTTTCATGATCCGCAGCACGTTGTTTTCTCATCTTTTCACGATACAATTTGCGCTCCGCCGCGATTTTTTTATGATCCTGCGCTTGCTTCAAATGAAATGCATACACCTCTTTGCGTTGTTGATCTGTAAACTTCAACTTTTGGTCCATGCGATCTGTTTTGATCTTAGCCAACTCCTCAGGATTTTTATTTTTTAAGCCATCGTGCTTTCTATCCTTTGAATGCTTGTGCAAGGGAGCTGTCATTTCTTTGGTATCTGATTTAAGATCCTTTTTCTCCTGCGCGAAACCTGTTAACATTAATCCGGATAACGCCAAACTTAACATCAATTTTTTCATCTCTCTATTTTTTAAATCAACAATCTTTCAATTTTAATAGATTGACTTTCCAACCTATTTATCTATAAGAGTATTATTGACCATTAAAAGTTTAAAACCTCATCTGTTAAATAAAGTTAAGATCGGTTTTATTGAGATGCCGCGCTTAAACGGATAGGCAAAGTATAAGCCACCCGCACAGTACGTCCATTCTGAACCCCAGCTTTCCATTTTTTTGCCTTTTTTAATAAATTAATTGCAGCTTCACCAGTTCCAAAATTCATATCTCGTTTTACCACAATATCAGTCAAAGATCCATCTCGCTCCACTACAAAAGATACTTCGATAACCCCAGACACGCCTTGATCCAAAGCTGATTGCGGAAAATTATAGTTTTCCGACACCCATTTCATGAAAGCAGGCATTCCCCCTTCCGGACGTGGCATTACCTCAACCGCCCGAAACACTGTACCTGCGTCGCTATCAATACCTCCCTCCGACTCCGGTCCTACCGTACGGCCTGTAATACCACCATCTTTCTTAGAGGGACCAAATTCACCTCTTGCGATGTGCGTTCCAGCGGCATTTGCTTTTAATGTAATACGAGCGGTCATTGTATTGGGTTTATTCAGTTCATCCTGTGTAACAACATCCTCAGTTACTTCATTTGCCTTCGTAATCTTAGGCTCCGGCAGACGCACCAAATCAAACTTCGAAACATCCTGTGCGATCTGCTGCGGTGCTTTTTCCTGCATTAAAATAGGTTCTTCTTTCACCTCCTCTTTTTTCTCGACCTCTTTCTGGAGTTCTTCTAAATCATCAGGAAAATCCACAGTCGTAGTAGTTGTTGCTGGCATGGCTTTCTTAAAATATTTATTATACCCATAAGAACCCACGATCAAAAGGAAAGCAAAGGAAACAACAATAGTTAGCCCCACATTTGTTGCTCTATTTGACAAATTCCGCAATTCATATGCACCATACATCTTGTTGCGACCTGCAAAGATAACATCCAGCCATTCCTTGCGATAGATATTCAATTTTGAGTTCATCATAACATTAAAGTTTAAATCTTTTCATTATGATGCGCGAAAGCCTTATATTTCATAAAAATTTTACACACTCTTATGAAATCACTTTTTTTAGCTATTCTTCTACTTACATTATACGGTTGTGACAACAGTCAAAATCAGTCCAAACCTCCGGTTAAGAGTGAAAATAAAGAGCAATTAATTTCACCTTATTTTGGCTTTTTGAATCAGCAAAAAGATTCATTAATTGCCCTTCCAATGGATCAGGCTATGGAGAGTCCCGAAAAATACAACTATGTCATTATAGAAAATCAAGTTAGCCCATTGGGATTTATACAGAATAAAACGGACAATAAGGAAAGCAATGGAAGACAGACAGCACAAAACTTTGCCAATAGCGAAGGCTCATTGTTCACGATAAAGAACGAAATTAAATCCGGTGATTTTGGAATGTTGGTCAATCAAGCCTTCTTGAGTCAATACAAAATAGAACCTTTTACAAAAGTTGAGCGCGAGACAACTCCAGAGGTAAAGGAAATACTGGAAAAAAAATATAAAAGGAAAATAAGCAAAAGTACTACAGTTGCGGTCCTGAAAGATCAAGCTGAATTCAATCTCACAGTCTTTGAAAACCAACAAGATTCGGCACTGGCGGTATTTTCTTATGTCAAAGAAGACCAATTAATTAATTTGGATTTTCCGGCCACCTATGATGATATTAGTACTTGGCGAGTCGATGATGGTGGTCAGTTTGATAATGACGCATTCCAGGTTCTCACTGTACTGCGTTCGGAAGCAGGAATTAGTTTTGTTAGCATTTTTTGGGGAGCAGAAGGTTATGAATTAAACTTCTATCAGCCTAAAAAAGATAAGTTTACTTCAGCAGCACAAGCCTACGGTTACAGTTCTCCTTTATAAGGAAATTATCGTTTCCCTAGTTAGATTATTAGGGAAACGTTCTTTAATAATATTTTATAAATGCATTCTCGCCATCGGAGCTACATCCTGACCAACAAAGTCCCTTTTTAAATATTTATGATATCCAGCAATGGCGATCATCGCTGCATTATCTGTACAATACTCGAATTTAGGAATAAAGACATTCCAATGGTATTGCTCCCCCATTTCAATCAATCCCTTTCTTAGCCCAGAATTAGCAGAAACACCGCCCGCAATCGCGATATCTTTCACCCCCGTTTGCTTTGCGGCTTTCTTCAATTTATTTAATAAGATAGAGACAATACGAGATTGCACACTAGCACAGAGATCTGCGATATTTTCTGTCAAGAAATCAGGATTCTGTTTTAACTGATCTTGAACGAGGTACAGTATTGCTGTCTTTAACCCTGAAAAGCTAAAATTAAGTCCAGGAATTTGAGGTTCTGGTAATTTATATGTATCGGAATTACCCTGGCTTGCAAATTTATCGATAAGCGGACCACCGGGGTAAGGCAAATTCAGTATTTTAGCTGTCTTATCAAAGGCCTCCCCTGCAGCATCGTCCAAGGTCTCACCCAATAATTCCATTTCGAAGTAATCTTTTACCAAGACAATTTGTGTATGCCCACCTGAAACAGTTAGACATAAAAAAGGAAAACTCGGTTTCGGTTCTTCAATAAAATGGGCCAAAATATGCGCCTGCATATGATTTATATCTATTAACGGAATATTCTGAGCAAGTGCAAATGATTTTGCAAAAGAAGTTCCGACCAAAAGAGCACCTAATAATCCAGGTCCGCGCGTAAAACTCACTGCATCTATTTGATTTTTGCTTATTTTTGCTTGACGAATGGCTTCGTCCACCGTAGGAATAATATTTTGTTGATGGGCACGTGAGGCTAACTCGGGAACAACTCCACCATATTTTGCGTGGATTGCCTGAGTAGCAATAACATTTGAATGAATTTCACCGTTAATACAAATAGAAGCGGAGGTTTCATCACAAGAGGATTCAATCCCTAAAATAATAGCCATAGCTGGAGTTATAAATTAGAATACAAAAGTATCAAAAAAATAATAAAAATAATGTCAATAGTCCTGGGTAGTATATTCATTATACTGCTTGCATTGGCATTATCGCTACAGCTGAAACCTGTACAAAATTTTGTTGCACAAAAGGCCATCAAGTATTTATCCAAGGAGCTGGACACCAAAATCAGTTTAAAAAGTATTTATTTTAAACCCTTTAAATCTGTTGTGATAGAGGGCTTCGAAATTTATACCCCAGAAGGTCAAAAAATTATAAAATCCGAAAAAATAGAGGCAATTGTAAATCTATCCCAGCTAATAGAATTGAACAGGGTTGTCATTAATAAGTTGAAGATTGAAAATACGGAAAGTAATTTCGAACAATTTAAGGATAGCAGCAATATCTCATTTTTAATCCGATATTTCAACCCACCAAAGAAAGAGAAAAAGAAAAGTTCAAAAAAAATAATCTTTGACATTAAAGAACTTATTATCAACAACAACTCATTCAACTATGTTAACCACAGGCAAAAACACTATAACAAAGTTGTTGATTTTGGCGATTTAGGCATATCAAAATTAAATGCACACTTTAGTAATATAAAAATTGACTCCAATCGTATCTCAGCAGACATCAAAGGTTTCAATCTTAATGAAAAAAAAGGATTGGTTATTAAGGGACTCCTCGCCCATGCTTCAGTAAGTAACAAAAGCATTGAACTGACAGATCTCATGCTCACAACCAATCGTTCCACAGTCAAAAATTATATAAAATTAAGCTACAATAATTTCTCAGATTTTTCAGACTTTATCCATAAAGTCAATGTCGAGATACGTGCACGCGATTCGCGCATACACTCCGAAGATATTGCCCTCTTTTCATCCCCAATGCACCAGGTCAAGTTTGATGTAAAGATCAAAAAATCGAACCTGAAAGGTACTGTCGCAGCCATCAATGCCTCACAAGTAGATCTGACCATTGGAAAAAACACCAAATTAGCGGGCGATCTAAAAATTATAGGCCTACCTGATATAGACAAGACTGACTTTATTGTTCCCCATGTTTTTATATCCTCTGAACATGGAGATCTCAAAAATATTATTAGTGAACTCGGCAATTTAAAAAACTTCAAACTTCCTGAGATTGTCACACTTTTCAATAAATTCACATTCAAAGGTAGCTTACTTGGAAAGTACAATAAATTTAAAACCATTGGTGCCTTCGCTACTGACATTGGTAATGTAGAAGCTGATGGAGCACTAGACCTACGAAAAGAGATAAAATATGCCGGCAAATTTCAGTCTAAAAAATTTGATCTTGGTAAAGCTACCAAATTAAAAGATTTAGGCAGTTCTGGCTTCGATCTACAGCTCGATGGAACGGGTACTGATCCCAAGTATTTAAAGCTTAATATAGCAGGTAAACTAACTAATTTCAGTTTTAAACAATATACCTATCAGCAGATTCAGGTTAAAGGCGATATAGACAAACAATTATTTCTCGGTTCGGGAACAATACATGACCCACATCTTAGGTTACAGTTTACGACAGATATAGACTGGTCCGCCCAGCCTAACTATCACTTGGATGCGGATATACAACAGGCAAATTTAAAAAAGCTCAATTTCTTTCAAGGTGACTCAATCAACATTGTAGACACCAAATTACATACGAGCTTAATTGGGGATAACATCAATAATATTACCGGGGAATTTAAATCCGATAGTGTAAGTTTTACTTCCTCCAAAGGAAAGTTTGTGATCAAAAACATCAATTTCCTCGCAGAAGGAGATCAAGAAGCGCGGTCGTTAACACTGCAGTCCGCTATTGGCCATATCGACCTCAAAGGAAGAATTGATCTAAACACGATTGTCCCCTATTTTAAGGCACTAGCAATGCGTTACGCCCCCGCAATTGGATTTGAAAAGAATGACTTTAACCGTCAGGATTTTGACCTCAATATCAATATAAAATCTTTCAGACCTATTGCAACCTTCTTTAGAAAAGACATCGCCCTGGATAGTGGAGCAACATTGAATGCAAAATTTGCCAGCGAAAAGCAGACCGCAAATTTTAATTTTTATGCACCTGAATTTAAATACAATGGCATACGTCTAACCCATTTGATTATTGACCAAAATGCCAATCTTAAAAATATGGAACTACAGACTTCCATAGACCAGATCAATTTTACGGATAGCACTTATATCAAGAATGTAAATATTTCAAACACCTTAGTCAATGACAGTCTACAGTTCAACATAAAAATGTCAGAACTGGAAGCCAGTAATAGCTTAGATCTCAATGGCGTTATCCGTTTTGCCCATGCAAAACCAGCTTTCATCAATTTTTACCCATCCAATATACTTATCAACAAAGAACAGTGGCTTGTCAACAATGATGCACAATTAAAAATTTCAAAAGGCAAATGGTATTTTGAGAAACTCACATTGAGTCATGCTGAGCAGAAAGTGCATATTGATGGTATATTATCAAATGACGTTTCAGATCAAATCAATTTAAGATTCCAGGATTTTAATCTCAGTTCGCTCAATGGTATCACAAAACCACACGGTATCAATTTGTCAGGAAATTTAAATGGAAAGATTGAGGTTAATTCTGTTTTTAAGTCTCCATTTATCGTTGCCAACATCAAGACATCCCCCATCCTTTACAACAATATCCCAATAGGAGCATTAGCACTTAGTGCTAATTATGACCCTGAAAACCAATTGGTAAAACTAGATAGTAAAATAGAAGAAGGTGATAAATTAATTCAGTTAAGAGGTTCCTACAACCACCTAAGTGAAAATAACAAACTCAACCTTAGGGCAACGATGGTTAATACAGATGTATTTGTTTTTCAACCGTTTCTGCGAAGTCTAGTTTCCAACATTAAAGGTAAGATAAATGCAGACCTTGACATAGAAGGTGATATCCTAAACCCCAAAATTAGTGGATCGGGAAAGCTTGACAATGCTTCAATGGTTATCAATTACCTCAAAACTCCCTATCGTCTTTCCGAAGAAATCAATGTGACCAACAATAGAATTTTCCTTACTGGTCTCAAAATATACGATCAAAAAAACAATATAGCGACCATCGACGGCATTGTTGATCTTAACAAGTTAAGTGACCCGGATATAGATGTGACAGCCGAGGCAAAGAATTTCATGGTATTGAATACAACAATAAAAGATAACAATACTTACTATGGCACCGCTTATGCTTCCGGAACCTTCCAGTTTAAGGGATTGACATCAGCAATGAATATCAATATACGTGCTAAATCAGAAGAAAACACAGTCATCAATATACCTTTTAATAGCGCAAGTACAATTTCCGATAGTGATTTCATCTACTTTATAGAAAAAGACTCTACCAAAATCAAGAAAAATCAAAAGAAACGGGATTTTAATGGTTTGACGATGAATATGGATCTACTGATTACACCAAATGCTGAAATCAACCTTTTTTCAAGTATGGGGGAACTATCGGGCAAAGGAAATAGTAACCTGAATATGCGAATATCTTCACTGGGAGATTTTGAAATGTTCGGTGATTTCATCGTAAACAGTGGTAAGTTCAATTTCACCGCACAGGACTATATCAACAAAATATTTGACTTAAAGGAGGGTGGAACTGTACGATGGGCTGGCAATCCGACTGAAGCCAATATCAATATCAACGCGATATACCAACAGAGAACCAGCTTAGCTCCACTGTACAATGCTGCTGGAAGAGAGGAAAACCCGGAGCGTGTACTAGCACAAGCGGACATGATTTTAAAAGGTCAATTGAGTCAACCCGATATTACATTTGACATCAATTTCCCACAGAACCCAGGTGTGAAGGACGAGCTGCAAGGGTATTTCTCTGATGCCAATAATGTCAACCAGCAAGCGCTCAGTTTAATTGTGAGACGTAGCTTCACCCCCGGAACACAAAGCGATTTTGGGAAAGAAGTCAACAATACATTACTATCAGCGGGCACCGAAATTGCTTTCAATCAAATCAATAATATCATCGCACAATCACTCAATATCAATTTCTTTGATATCAATATTAAATCACTGAATGACGCCTCTGCGTCCCTTCGTTTATTTAATGACAGGTTAGTTCTCACAGGCGGTATTTCGGATCGCAGGAGTCAGGCGTTAACAGATTTGAATGTATTCTCAGATCGTGTTTCAACTGATGCTGAAGCTATGTTTTATTTGCGCAAAGATGGTCGCCTTGTACTTAGGGCTTCCAACCGCCTAAACACAAGAAACTTTCTTCTTAGTCCAAACGATGGGGAATATATCAGCGCCTTTGGATTATTATATCGGCAAGAGTTTAACACTTTCTCTGAATTTCTGAAAAGGCTATTTCCATTGGGAAAGAAGAATAATTTCTTTATTCCAACCCAAACAGACGCAAAGAAAAGCCAACCCAACTAACAATAGGCTACTAAAATAATAGTAAAAGCTAGTCCGCCTATCCCATCACAATCAAAAAAGCTGAATGAATCAGTGATTACCGAATGGTAAGATCAGAGCAAGGGATATATCTAGGTCGCTTCTATAAATCAAAACGATCAACAGTATAAAGGACTTCATTGAAGGCATAAAAAAAGCCTTCCAAGATATTTGGAAGGCTTTTTTTATAATAATGTTAAAAACCGCTTACGCTAATTTTTCGAATTCTTTAAATTCAATATCGCTGCTGTTCAATTTAACCAAACCTTTTAAGTGATCAAATACTTTCAAAGCTTTAGCTTCTTCGAACAAACGGTTACCTTGCTCTCTGTCTTGTAACAATTGAATTGCAAACTGATTCAATTGCTCATCAGAAGGCTCTTCGTTGATATTGTACATTTTGATTTGTGCGTAGATACGTTCTTTCGCTAAATTGATTACCTCATCATATTTAACTTCAAGACCGTTTTCAGTAACGACACGGTTTTCGATGATTGTCCATTTCAAGTTGTTCAAGAAATCAGCAAATCCTTCGTTAAGCTCTTCTTCAGAAATGCTAGGGTTAGTCGCTTTCAACCATCTTTTCAAAAACTCTTCAGGGAATTTTACGTCAACTTTGTCCATACCAAAAGTATACATATCGTTACGTAATTTTTGATCTGAGTTTTGCTTGAACAAGTTTTCTACTTCTTCTTTTACTTTTTCAGTAAATTGAGCCTCTTCAGTTACTTCACCTTCTGCAAACAATTTATCGAAAAATTCTTGGTTAAGATCAGCTTCTTCTAAACGGTTGATGTTTTTAACAGTCAATTCGAATTTTGTTACATCCAAAGCTGTAGCTTCTTCTTCAGTGATACCTAAGATACGTGCTAAATCTTCTGTTTTGAAAGCTTTCTTAACATCGATTTTAACAGCATCGTCTTTTTTAAGACCTACTAAAGATTTCTTGATTTTTGCATCTTCAACGATATCAGTACGGATCGAAGTTGTTTTCTCAAGACCTTCCTCTTTATCTTGTTTCAAGGTAGCATACAATACATCCCCTTCTTCTGATACTTCTGGATTAGTCATCTTTCCATAGCTACGACGTAAGTTTTTGATACGATCTGCCAAAGTCTCTTGATCAGCTTTGATATTGTAAACAGCAAACTCAGTCTCAGCAGTAAAAGGCAATTCAAAAGCAGGAGCTAAACCAATCTCGTATTTAAAATTGAAATTGTCTTTATAATCCCAACTATATTGTGCATCATCTTCCAAAGGAAGTGGCTGACCTAAAACTTCTAATTTATTTTCTGAAATATAATTCGTGATTTTATCGTTCACCAATTTATTGATCTCATCAAATAAGATAGATTTACCATAAGTACGTCTGATATGTCCCACTGGAACCTGACCCGGACGGAAACCTGGTAATTTTGCCTTTTTAGCTTGCGCTTTAATCTCTTTGTCGACTTGAGGATTATAATCTTCAGGTGCTAATGCGACGTTGACGACCGCATTGATTGCATCTACATTCTCGTGTGAAATATTCATACTCTTTTTAGCTATATCGCATTCATAAAAAAATCCTCCCGAGGTTTTAAGTTCGGGAGGACATCAAGTGCGGAAGAAGGGACTCGAACCCCCACGCCTTGCGGCGCCAGATCCTAAGTCTGGTGCGGCTACCAATTACGCCACTTCCGCATTAGGATTTCTTTTGATGCCACAAAGATAGAAACCAAACCTATATCTTGCAAGTATTTTCCACTCTTTTTTTTTATTTTTTTTCAATATTCTTTCTGCCGCTTGCATAATTCATTATTATTCATTTACTTTGAATATCAAAGTACTTTTATGGAACAAAAAGATTTATTTAAAGAGCTTGGAGAGATCAGATTATTGATGGAGAAATCCTCCAAATTTGTTTCGATAAGCGGTTTGTCAGGTGTTCTTATCGGCTGCTATGCGTTATTAGGAACTTTACTTGGCTACTATGCGATAGCAAATCCCGAAGCTGTGATCAATCGGTTCGCCTCTGGTCTGACTATTCCTACACTCTTTTTAATAGTTGCTCTATTGATTCTGACGCTCTCATTATTGACCGGATGGTTAATGGCTCGCAAGAAAGCTAAGAAAAATAAGCAGTCGATTTGGAACATTACCAGCAAATCTCTTTTATTTGCAGTTTCAATCCCTTTGATAACTGGAGGAGTTTTAGCATTAGTCCTACTTTCTCAAGGTTATTATCATTTGATTGCTGGAATACTGCTTATTTTCTATGGCTTGGCTTTAGCTGCTGGCAGCATTTATACCTTCGCAGAAGTGAAATGGTTAGGCATACTAGAAATATGCTTAGGTTTAATGGCAGTATGTCTTCCAGACCACGGACTGATGTTATGGGGATTAGGATTTGGTGTGTTACATATCATCTATGGTTTTATCGTTTACAAAAAGTACGAATCGTGAAATTAGATCTTTCTTTATATGACAAAATATTCGAAAATAGAGTCCGCTTACAAATTATGAGCGTTCTTGCAGTGAATGAAGAATATGACTTCAATTCGTTCAAAGAAGTATTGGAAGTAACTGATGGAAATCTAGCCTCCAACCTCAAGACACTGGAGAAGGAAGAGTATATTGTCGTGGAGAAAAGTTTTGTCGACCGCAAGCCCAATACCAAATATAAAAGGACAACAAAAGGTTTAAAAGCATTTGAAAACCACCTTATTGCATTAGAAAATTTAATAAAACAACAATATAAATAATTTTTTTACCCAAACACTTTGAAATTCAAAGTACTTTTAAAAACAATAAAACATGAAAGGAATTCGATTAAAACTCATGCTTCATCTCTACAACTGGTCTTCCAAAGTGTATGCAGATATTTTCAAATGGAACAAAAAAGCATGGGGAATTAGCAAAGAGGAATTTTTAACCTACCCAATTGGGAGCATTGGCCATAGTTTGGGTCTCTTTTATGCAAGCAAGGGCTTTGATGTCATGCCGAAATTGGAAAATCACGATGTTTTCCATATTATAACGGGAACGGGAACTGAAATTCAAGATGAAATTGCCATGCAATATCTTCTGTTAGGTAACGGAAAAGTCAGTCTATATTTAATGGGAATGATCGCGATTGGAGGCATCCTTTTTCCAGAACATTTTAAATATTACAAGAAAACCTTCCAGAAAGGCCGATCCCTACAAAGATTCCATCATATTGAATTCAAAGAGATACTTCATTACCAGCTTACCGAACTCCAAATTGCATTATACAGTAAAAATATTCAGCTTGATTTAAATAAATGAAATCATGGAAAACCAAAATACACCCCAAAGCTCATTTGCAGCAGAACAGTATTCGCTTTTTGATAAAATTAGCAACTCAACTGTCCTAAAATTATTTGTCATCTTATTTCTTTCATTACTATTGCTCATACCACTGACATTGATCAGCGATCTAATTGAAGAACGTAAAACTCGCGAGCAAAGCGTATCTGAAGGTATTGCACTTAATTGGGGCCAGGAGCAGGTCATCTCCGGTCCCGTCGTAGCAATCCCCTACAGCGAAATTATTCAGAAGCCCGCTGAAAAAAGTAAAAACTCAGCAACATTAGAATACAAACAAACAAAGTGGATATTTATTCTGCCCCAAAGCTCGAATATCAGCACAGACATCAGTCCACAGCATCTTTCCAGGGGGATCTATAATTCTGTGGTATACAACAGTCATATCTCGATCGAAGGTAGCTTTAATAAAATCGATCTAACAAAGCTGGAAATCCCAATTGAAAAGATTGACTGGAAAGGAAGTCGATTAGTATTTGGTATACAAGATTTTAAGGGATTAGGTAAACGCCCTATTCTCAAATGGAATGGTCTAGAGTCAGCTTTCGATCCCGATTTCAACAACCTCAAACTATTCAATCAAAATTTGGTCTGCCCAATTTCAATCAATCCCCAAAGCGAGAGCCTTTTCAAAATCACACTAGATCTAAAAGGTTCAAAATCATTAAATTTTGTCCCACTCGGTGATCAAACAAATATTTCCGCAAAAGGGAATTGGGCTAATCCGAGTTTTGTCGGTGCATTCTTACCAACTAAGCGAACAGTCGACAACTCCAATTTTTCAGCATCCTGGGAGATCCCTTCTTTTAGCCGCAAGCTGCCCCAACAATGGTCAGGAGATATTTATCCAATCTATCTTTTCGAAAAAAACAGGGGCAACCTGACAGATGAATCTGAGTCTCCCCAGCCCACTGCCGCTGCTGCATCTGATACAAACGTACCTAGTGACATGTTGGTCAACTCGGATATGATCACCATCAATTTCCTGCCAGATATCAATAACTACCAAAAAACGACACGGGTTGCTAAATACGGTATTTTGATCATCCTCTTAACGTTTACTTCGCTCCTATTCACCGAAATCATCAAGAAAAAAAGAATCCATATTATCCAATATGTACTAATTGGAGCAGCCATGGTACTCTTTTATACACTATTATTGGCATTATCAGAACATATCGGATTTAATCTTGCGTATTTAATCGCAGCAATCGCGACAGTAGTGCTCATTGCAAGTTTTATAAAAGCGATTACAAAAGATCTTAAATCTGCACTTTTACTCGGATCTATTTTAGGTACGTTCTATTTATTCATCTATGTACTCATGCAACTTAGAGATTACTCGCTTATCGCGGGAACGATCGGAATCTTTATTATTTTGGCAATCCTGATGCGTGTTTCCACAAAAATTAATTGGTATCAATTTGACAACAATCATGCTGATCAATAAGCAACATCTCAAAATCTATTGGGTAATTATCGGCATATTGCTCAAGAAATAAAGGTATCCAAACAAATAGCCGTCTTTTTACTAAATAAGACGGCTATTTTTATCCTTTGCTTAGCTTTTAGTAGCAAAATCTGTAACTTGCGAGGACATTTTTCAGCATTATATATATGAAAAAACTTACAATATTTACATTAGCGATTATGGCATGCAACCTCAGCAATGCGCAAGAAAGCAAAGGTGGAAAATCCAGTTTTAAGATGGTTACGGAAACACCACAACCTATTAGCCCTAGCACCCTTTGGGATCTCGGTCGTGTATCGGCTGAAGGACTTTCTTCAGATGGTAAAACATTGCTGTATGGTGTTTCTAATTACAACCTGGAAAGCAATACGAGTGAGAAGAATCTTTATACGATCTCATTAGCCAATGGTGCTGGTGGTCAATTTACGGATCATAAAGGAGGCGAAACAGTAGTCCAGATCGAACAAAATGGTGATGTTATTTATCTATCGAAAGGCCACCTATGGAAAAAAAATCTGACAAAGGGAGATGCAACTCAGCTGACATCCGGTGAAATGGCCCTGGAAAATGTTAAATTTTCTCCAGATGGAACGCATATTCTTTTTAGCCAATCTGTATTAATAAAAAAATACCATAGCACAGATAAATACCCAGAACTGCCGAAATCGGATGCTTATATTTATGACAACCTAGATTACAGGCATTGGGATACATTCAATGATGGAAAATTCAATCACCCTTTTGTGGCCAGCTACAGTAATGGAAAAATAGGCGATCCCGTTGATCTACTGAAGGATCAACCTTACTACAGTCCGCAGGCACCTTTCGGTGGTGCAGAAGATTTCATTTGGTCTCCCGACAGCAAAGCGATACTATATGTCTGTAAGAAAAAATTCGGGACAGATTATGCCGTGAGCACCAACACAGATATTTATCGTTATGAATTATCTTCTGGTACAACCACTAATCTTACCGAAGGCATGAACGGCTATGACGTTGCACCAAGTTATTCTCCAGATGGTAAAAGTTTAACTTGGCTCAGTATGAGAACCGATGGTTATGAGTCCGACAAAAATGACATCATCCTATTTGATAAAAGCAGTTCAATCCGTTTAAATTTAACAGCACACTGGGATGGTACCGTCAACAGTTCTATTTGGAGCAATGATAATCGCAAAATATACTTTACTGCCGCCACCAAAGGTACTGTGCAGTTATTTGAATTAGAGGTACCTTCGAATATAAAGTCAAAAAGTCTTCCGAAGATCCAACAAATTTCAACTGGAGACTTTGATATTACGGGTATTGTTGGTCAAACCGGAGATAAGCTGATTGTTACTTTGACCAAATTCACGCGTGCGACTGAAGTCTTTAGCTTTGACCTCAAAAACAAATCTTTGACAGCGGTCACAAAGGTCAATGACGACAAGTATGCAGCAATTGCGGAAAACAAAATTGAAAGACGTATTACAAAAGCCTCCGATGGTGCTGACTTATTTTCATGGGTAATTTATCCTCCAAATTTTGATCCTGCAAAAAAATACCCAACTATACTCTATTGTGAAGGCGGGCCACAATCTGCGCTCACGCAGTTTTATTCTTTCCGTTGGAACCTGCAATTAATTGCTTCACAAGGTTACATTGTTATCGCACCAAATCGTAGAGGCATGCCCGGTTGGGGAGTAAAATGGAATGCGGCGATTTCACAAGATTGGGGCGGACAACCCATCAGAGACTATTTATCTGCTATAGATGACATATCCAAAGAAACATATGTCGATACAGCGCGTCGGGCAGCAATTGGCGCTAGTTATGGTGGTTATTCCGTTTACCAGTTAGCCGGAGTCCATCAAAATCGTTTCAAAACATTCATTGCACATAACGGCTTATTCGATATGAGAAGTTGGTATGGTACGACGGAAGAATTGTTCTTTGCCAATCATGAATTGGGTGGTGCCTACTGGGATAGCAAAAACGAAAAATCTTATACACAGTTTAATCCGATTGAGAAAGCAAATAGCTGGCATACGCCTATTCTGATTTTTCAAGGCGGAAAAGATTACCGTGTTCCAATAGGACAAGGTTTAGCAGCCTTTCAACTTGCTCAGTTGAAAAAAATAAAAAGCAGACTTGTCTATCTCCCGGATGAAAACCACTGGGTATTATCGGGACACAATGCTCAGGTCTGGCAAAGAGAATTCTTTACCTGGCTTAAAGAAACCCTCTAATACCGCTGTAAAATAAGATAGTGAGATAATATACTTACGCTACTGATAAAATCGCTAGTAAAATATGGCAATTATCAAAATTAACGCCACTTATTGAGTGGCGCTAATTTTGGTTTAATGGCTGACCATAAAGTAAACCCGATATTTCTGGATTCAGGATTATTGATTTCCCTTTCAAATTGACCATCCGCAGGGGCTGTAATCTATTTCATTCCATCTTTTTCGATCATTTCAGATAACAAAGGATCAAGTTAACTACTGATTAACACCTACTTATTTATTAAAAGGGAGATTACGGGGTATTAACAAGGGTATAACAGGGGGGTAACAGGGGTATATCCCTATTAACCCTCTGTTAATACCCTATAAAAATAGTGTTGATAGAGTTTTAATATTGGCTATGGTATCAACTTGGTCATAAGTTAAGCACCAGCAATGATAAACAGCGTAGATAAAAACACACGTGGTGATTTCATAAAATAGCCCCAATGACCCCTCAAAAGAAAATTTAACACCGTTAACGCTTACCTGTAGCCGGCTAAAATACTATATACAGCCATAAAAAAAAAATAACCCCAAAACAGTAAAGCAGAACTTCTGAACAGAAAAAGGAAAAAGTCGCGGGACAGTTTGTCGGTGACAATAGTAGCGTATTTGAGAACTATTCAGGTGCGACGTAACTGCTACTCTGATGGGGAGCATAATTCCAGCATCTAAAGAAGCCTTATATAGAAAAAGCCTGCAAATTGCAGGCTTTTTCTATATAAGGCTTCTGATAACCAAAATCTATTTTTCACCTTTTTTCCCAAAAATAGAAAGCTTGATATATTTACCGGGTTTCTCCTTAACATCCTTCATCAGATTATCCATTTCTTTAGATGCGTTATTTAGATTGTGGTATAATTCTTCATCATTAAGCAACAAACCAATTGACCCCTTACCACTATTAATCTTGCTAGTAATATTTTGAAAATCGGACATTGTCGCATTTACTTTGTTCATGGTTTGTTCAAAATCCAATCGTGCCGCTTTATCTGTTATATTATTTAGATTAGCCATTATTGCGTTGATTTTCTCACCATTTTGTGAGAAATTGGATGTGATCGATTCCAAATTGGCCATAATTCTATTTAACCGCCCCTTTTCAGTTCCCACAAGCCCCTCTACATCTTTTGTGATTCCTTCGACATTTTTCAGGGAAGTGGATATGCTATGAATACTATTCTTAAAATCATCTTGAAATTGTTTATCTAGCACCGTATTAACTACTGTCAATGTAGAATCCAGTTTGATCGTAATAGTTTCAATTCGCTTTTGAATTGGTTCAACTTTATCCATAATATTCGCTTGGATACCTGAATTTAGAAAATCGCCATCTTTTGCCATTTCTGTGCTATTGCCCATCTCAAAAACAATTGCCTTGCTACCCAATAGATCTGTGCTGGAAATGCGAGCGATGGTATTTTTAGGGATTTTATAATGGGAATGGATCTTAAATTCCGTTTTTATTTTACCATCTGGTTGTAAGGTCATTTTTGACACCCGTCCTATCTGATAACCGTTAACTAAAACCGGCTTGGAAGAAGTTAACCCGTCGACTGTATGGTAAGTGGTATAAAATGTATTATCGCTACTGAAGACGTCGTTTCCTTTTAAAAAACTATACCCTATAAATAATAGAGCAATTGCAACTGTTGCTAATATGCCGACTTTTGTTTCATTTGATATTTTCACAAATCATTTTTTTTGTAATGCATCATTAATATAACTTTAAAACAGCATAAAAGCAAATCTGTTTAGCGTTCAACAGAATTTTTATAAATTTTTAAAGCCGAAACCAAATTATTGACAATTTCTTGTTGCCCTTCATCCGATAAAAGATAGCTTTCCTCTTCCCTATTACTGATAAATCCGATTTCTGTCAAAACTGCTGGCATTCCTGCCTCTGCTAATACTGCTAATCCTTTTTCCCAGAACCCACGGCTATGTCTTCCCGCTTTCACGTACTCTCCCTCAATCATCTGTGCCAAACGAATACTTTTTTCACGGAATCTGTTTTTCATCAATGAAAAAATAATAGCACTTTCAGGGTCTTTAGGATCAAATCCCTGGTAATTTTCTTTATAATTTGATTCGAGCAATAACGATGCATTCTCACGGACAGCAGCATCCTGTTGCCCTAAACGATGCGAACCAGAAACCAAGCTTTCTGTACCATGGGCGCTAGAACCACCTGAATTACAGTGAATGGAAATAAATAAATCCGCTTTGTTAGCATTCGCCAAACGAATACGTTTATACAATTCCACAAATTCATCAGAAGTCCGCGTGTAGATAATCTTAACTCCAGGAATATCTTTTTGAATTTGTCGGCCGAGCTTTAACGCCACGTCCAACGCTACATTCTTTTCTAGGGATCGACGGCCCTGTGCACCGGTATCTTTTCCACCATGTCCAGCATCAATAACAATGGTTTTAATCTGATAGTCTGGCGGTTCGGGTTGGCCGTTGTTTAATTTGAAAGAATTCAATAAAAAAAATCCCAAAGTAGCAAACATAATGCTACACCATTTTCTAATTCTTAAATCTGATTTCATTGAATAATTATTTGCTCTACTATAAACGATACAAAATGAGTCAATATTATTTCTTTAATAGATAACGATATTTAACATATTTTCTATTTGTTTTTTGACTAATTTTGTCCTTCGAAGTTTAACATTATTTCACAAAAATAACATTTGTCTTTAATTTTGAAGTCGTTAATCAACATTTTAACACTATTTATCATTCTTGCAATGAGCAATTCAACATTCGCTCAGAGCAATATTCCATTAAAACAGAACGGACTTCAAAGTAAGGACCCTGTCTCGGCGACCAGTAAACTGCAGGATACAACAAAAATAAAACCTGCCGATTCTACTAAATCCGGACAGGATACCACGAAGAAAAAAGGCAATGGATTGCAGGCGGAAGTCAGCATCATCGCAGTCGATTCCCAAAAATCGGAAGTAGCAAAGAATATTAGCCATTTATATCGTGGTGCAAAAGTAAAGTATCAGGATTTTGAACTTTCCGCTGATTACATCCGACTCGACCGCAATCAAAAAAAGATTTTCGCATCAGGCATTTATGATAAAAGCGGCAAATATGTAGGCCGTCCTATTGTTATTATGGGAAATGGCGAATCTCCTAAAACGGTAGATTCCCTCTATTATGATTACGAAAAGCAGGAAGGGAATACCTATGGCATTATGACCGAGGTAGATGGAGGCTTTATCCAAGCCAATATCGTCCGAAAGAATATCTATGATGAGATGTCAATCTACAAGGGACTCTATAGTACTTGTAATTTACCGGAGCCACACACCCATTTTGGTATACATATATCTAAAGGGATCGTAACTAAAAATCAGATCATTTCCGGTCCTGCTTATTTAGTGGTAATGGGGGTTCCTATGCCTGTAGCCTTCCCATTTGCTTTTTTCCCTAAACCCGACAAAAGAGCCTCAGGATTTCTTTTCCCATCTTTTGGTGAAGATTATACGCGAGGCTTTTCCATGCGTGACATTGGTTGGTATCTCGCTTTCAACGATTACTGGGATAGTGAAATTAGAGGATCATTATATTCAAAAGGTTCATGGGAAGTATCCATGAACACACGTTATACCGTAAATTATAAATTCAACGGTGGATTTAATATACGTTATGCAAATACGAAAACAGGGATAGAAGGCACCGATAATTATGGTTCAAACAAAGACTTCAATGTAACCTGGAACCATACCCAACGTCAAGAAGCTAACCCGGGAACATCTTTTTCTGCTAGTGTAAACTTCGGTACTGCCTCCTATTTCCGCAATACAGGTACAGGAAGCAACCTAACCACCTATGAAAATCTGGCCCAAAACAGAATGGGGTCATCTATCAGTTATGGAAAAGTATTTGCCGATGGAAAAGTAAATCTAACAGCAAGTTTAACCCATAGTCAGAATATGGCTGACAGGAGTATTCAGTTAAGTTTACCAAATATCAGTTTAAACGTTTCTTCATTCAATCCCTTTGACAGCAAAGACCGTGTAGGCGAACAAAAATGGTATCAACGTATTAATGTTGGTTATAGTTTTCAAGCACAAAATACAGTCAATACCAAAGACAGCTTGTTATTTAGTTCTGGAGGTTTCAAAAGGTTCCAGAATGGTTTCCAGCATAACATTCCGATCAGCTTATCGCTTAACGCATTTAAATATTTTCAATTCAATACTAGTGTAAACTACACCGAACGTTGGTACTTACAAAGTACCAGACAACGTATTGATAACACACCTGCAGGCTACAAACAACGGCTTGATACACTACAGGGATTTAATCGTGCTTACGATTACTCTGTATCTACTGGTCTTTCGACCAAGATATACGGTATGTATCCAAAGATCGGAAAAATCGAAGCGATCAGACATGTGGTCACTCCATCAATCAATTTTAACTACAGACCGGATTTCTCAGACCCACGTTATGGGTTCTATCAACAATATAATGATCAATATGGCAATCGTAATGTATATTCCATCTTTTCGCAGGGAGTATATGGTTCGCCTTCTGCCGGAAAATCTGCGGGTATAGGCTTCTCAATTGACAACAATATCGAGGCCAAGGTGAAGAGCAAATCTGACACCACCGACGGTGGTTTCAAAAAGATACCAATTCTTCAAGGTTTGACCTTTAGTGGAAATTATAATTTTGTTGCAGATTCATTAAAACTATCTCCGATAACTTTCTCCGGTCGGACAGCATTTTTCGATCAGAAGATGAATGTAAACTTCAACGGTACCTTTGACCCTTATTCTGTAAATGAGAATGGTGTCCGCGTCAACAGATATGCGATTAAAGATGGAAGTTTAGCCCGTCTGACAAATTTTGGTTTATCCTTTGACTATAGTCTAAATCCGAAAGCAGCCAAATCACGGGGTGACAACATCGATTCATTGAGAAAGCAAATGTCCAATGCTGGAATGACCCCAGAGCAGGCACAGGCTTTGGCCCGAATCAGTTCAGATCCAAATGCTTTTGTAGACTTTAATATTCCCTGGAACCTAGCAGCTTCGTTCAGTTTTAATATGTCCAAGTTCTTTAATACGAGTACACGACGCATGGACAATCAGATTACGAGTACACTAAATTTACATGGAGACTTTAGTGTTACACCTAAATGGAAAGTAACGTTTCAATCCGGGTACGATTTCAAACAAAAAGAAGTTGTCATGACTTCCTTCAATATTTATCGAGATTTACACTGTTGGGATATGTCATTTGGGTGGATGCCATTTGGACGATATCGAAGTTATAATGTCACCATTCGAGCGAAGGCATCCATATTGCAAGATCTCAAATTGACAAAAAGGGCAAGTTCTGGAGGCAGTTATTTTTAAAATAACTGCTTTTTTTATACAATTAATCGGGTATACACCCAAAAATTCAAACCCAGTTACTACGCGAAAAGGACCATCTTTAAATTCTTTTAATCAAAACAATTTTAGCGTATAGTTGATCCGTAATTTTATGTAAGTTTATACTATGAAAGCAGAAATTATTACGATCGGAGATGAGATTCTGATAGGCCAGATTATCGATACCAACTCCAGCTGGATTGCACAACAATTGGGGAAATTCGAGATAGATATTGTCCAGATGACATCCATTCCCGACACCGAGGAAGCTATTTTCAATACTTTAAAAGACGCATCCACGAGAGCCGATTTAATTTTAATTACCGGAGGGCTTGGTCCAACTAAAGATGATGTTACGAGAAAAACCGCGGCAAAATATTTTGGCACTACATTAATCCGTGACGAAAAAGTACTCCAACATGTAACAAGTTTCTTTGAGTCCCGCAATATGGAAATGCTAGAGATTAATCGACAGCAAGCCGATGTTCTGGCAAACTGTGAAATATTATTCAACGATTATGGTACGGCACCAGGTATGTTGGTTTCCGATGCACAAAAACACTATATTTTTATGCCCGGTGTACCGTTTGAAATGAAGCATCTAATGGAACAGCGTGTCTTCCCTTTGATCGAGCAACAAAATAAAGATATCTTCATCCACCACGAAACCTTACTTGTAGGTGGCATCGGAGAGTCTTATCTTGCTGAAGAAATAAGGGATATTGAAGAAGAACTTCCTTCAACTGTTAAATTGGCCTATTTACCCACATTAGCTTTTATTCGCCTACGGCTTTCCGGAAAAAGTAAAAACAAAGTGGATATTATTCAAGAAGTAAAGCTCTTTAAGAGCAAACTTCTGAATCGCTTAAAAAATTATGTGATTGCGGATTATGATACCACTATTGAAGCATATTTGATTAAGCAATTTACTCAACAGCGGCTTACGTTGACTACAGCTGAAAGCTGTACAGGCGGTAGTCTCGCGGCCTCATTAACAGCGAATCCCGGAAGCAGCGAAATCTTCGTCGGGGGAACAATCCCCTACTCCAATAGACTAAAACAGCAATTGCTAAATGTCCATGAAACAACATTGGAGCAATTTGGCGCTGTCAGTGAACAGACAGCCATAGAAATGGCAAGCGGTGCGAAAGCAAAATTTAGTACAGATTATGCTATTGCAACAACCGGGATAGCAGGTCCGGGCGGCGGTTCTGTTGAGAAACCTGTCGGAACAGTCTGGGTGGCGGTAGCTGGAAAAAAAGAAGTGATCACAAAGAAATTTCAATTCAACAACGATAGGCGCATAAACATCGAACGTACACGCATGAATGCGCTTCTCCTACTCTGGAAACTACTAGTAAAAGAAGAAGGTGCAAAATTCGAGTAACTTAAAATAAAATTTTAATAAAATCGTTTTTTAAGGAATAATATTTCAAATTGTTGAAAGTAAACCACAATTTAATTAACTTCGTTTTTCTATAACGAGATTGCTAAAAAATATGGCTTTATATAAACTCTTACTTCCAAAAATGGGAGAAAGTGTATCGGAGGCAACAATTACCAAATGGTTGAAACAACCTGGTGACTTGATTGAAGAAGATGACACTTTATTGGAAATCGCAACGGATAAAGTTGATTCAGAGGTACCTTCTCCTGTAAAGGGAATTTTGAAGGAACAACTTTATACTGCAGACCAAATCGTTCAGGTTGGTGATGTTGTTGCAATTATAGAAATAGAAGGAGATACCAAAACAAGCGAACCCACTGTTCAATCGCAGGAGAGCCTAGCTGATCAACCTACATTTTCAAATGAAACTACCAATTTCGAAATACCCGGTATAGCGCAATTGAGTAGTCCGGTCGAAGAAACAACAAATACACATTACGAACAAGGTGTCCGCTTCTATTCGCCGCTAGTAAAAAACATCGCGCGTCATGAGGGATTATCTCAGGAAGAACTTGATCGTATCCAAGGCACGGGAGCTGAAGGTAGAGTTACGAAAGAGGATATTCTGTTGTACGTAGCCAATAGAGGCACTCAGCAAAACACAGATCATGCGAAACCAACAAATGCCCCTCTGATCAAAAATGAACCGGCTCAAGTTACACCAACTCCAACAGTCCACACTGTTGTAAACGGTAGCGACGAAATTATTGAAATGGATCGTATGCGACGCTTGATTTCCGATCATATGGTCAAGAGTGTCCAAGTATCCCCACATGTCTGTTCATTTGTGGAAGCAGATGTAACCAACCTAGTCCTATGGCGCAATAAAGTAAAAGATGCGTATAAGAAACGTGAGGGAGAAAATATTACGTTCACACCACTATTTATAGAAGCCATTACCAAGGCTTTAAAAGACTTTCCTTTGGTTAATATATCAATCGATGGTTATAATATTATTAAAAAGAAAAATATCAATATCGGTATGGCTGCAGCGCTGCCAAATGGGAATCTCATCGTACCGGTAATAAAGAATGCTGATCAGTTGAGTCTAGTAGGGCTAAGCAAATCAGTGAACGACCTTGCACAGCGTTCACGGGCAAATAAATTAAAACCCGATGATACACAAGATGGGACATTCACATTTACCAACATTGGTGCTTTTGGTAATATCATGGGAACGCCTATTATCAATCAGCCCCAAGCGGCGATATTGGCAGTCGGTACAATAACAAAGAAACCCGCGGTAATCGAAACAGAATACGGTGATATGATCGGAATTAGACATATGATGTATCTGTCCCTATCCTACGATCACCGTGCAATAGATGGCGCCCTAGGCGGCACATTCTTGAAACGGGTTGCAGACTATCTCGAAAACTGGGATAGCAACAGAGAAATATAACAGCAACAGTATTGCTATAAAAAAGTGGCTGTCCTTTTGGACAGCCACTTTTTTATTTACATCACATATATTCTAACAGGAATATACTTTCAGCTATATTAAGGCGTGTTTATCTTCCAGCAGCTTTTATAATATGCTATTTTCAAATTGAAGCTTCTTTCTCTTGATCACTAATTGGAACCGCAAATAGAGCAATACCGATGAAGTCAATAAACCAAGGGTCAAGCCGTACCAAATCCCTTTAATACCCCAGTCAAAAAGTATCCCCATCACATAACCACTTGGCAGTCCGATAATCCAATAAGCAATAAAAGTAATGATCGTAGGGATATTCACATCACCCATACCTCTCAAAACGCCTAGTCCAACGACCTGTGTGCCATCAAATAATTGAAAAAGACCCGCAATGATCAGTAATTGAGCAGCGATAACGACTACGGCCTTATCAGAAGTAAAAATATAAGGCAGATAATTATTGAAAATCGCAAACAATGACGCCGTAATCAACATAAAGATCAAAACCAACTGATAAGAAGTTATGGCAAAGCGCTCCAAGCGGAACAGGTTTCTATTTCCATAGCTATTGCCCACTTTAATTGTTGCAGCCGCAGCAATACCGCTGGCCATCATATAGGTCATTGCAGCTAACTGGATTGCTACCTGATGGGAAGCTTGAGCCGTAGCACTGATCGTTCCGGCCAGTAAAGACGCTCCAGCAAACGCACCAATTTCAAAAACATATTGCATTGCAACAGGTGCACCGATGCGCAATATTTTCCCTAGTCTTACCTTGTCTATTACTGTAATTTTAAAATGTTGTATATAGCCCTTAAACTTTTGCGATCGCAACACATAGGTCATCATCACCGCCATCATCAAGACACGGTCAATCAGCGTACTATATCCAACCCCTTTTACACCCATCGGCGTAATTCCGAACATACCCTTGACAAAGATGATTGCCAATATAATATTGAGTACGTTTCCCCAGATGGTTACATTCATCGCTTGCTTGGTAAAGCCCAGACCTTCGGCAAATTGCTTAAATGTACTGAATACCATCAGCGGTAACATAGAAAGGCTTAAAATCAGTAAATAAGGTTTCGCCTCCTTTACAACAGCCGGATCCTGATTCAGATGATCAATTGCGAGCATAGAACCAAAATAGACCAAACAGAACAACAATATACCGGTAATGATATTCAACCAAAAGCTATTTGATAATAATACAGCGCACTCCTCCTTATTATCGCGACCATTTTCCTGTGCGATCAATGGTGTGATCCCATAGGCAATTCCTAATCCGACTACCATAACGATCATAAAGACAGCGTTCACCAAGGACACTGCGGCCAATGGAATCGTTCCAGCAAAATGTCCGACTATAACGCTATCCGCGGTATGTACCAATGTATGTCCCAGTTGTGAAATGACAACCGGACCGGCCAATACGATCGTACTTTTGTAATACGGCTTGAATGTTTTAAATTTTCCCAACATAATCAATTCCTCAAAAAAATAGGCACAAAAATACAAAGATATTTCCGCTCTATCGTCATATTAAAAAATATTTAGCAAAAATATAACAAAATTTACTCACCAAATACAGCTCCTTTGTTAAGTAATTTTTATGTTTCAAATACCTTAAAATTATCTTAAATTTACCTGTTAGTCTAAGAACTATAGAAATATAAGTGTAACTTAGCATCTAGTTAGTAATCAAAAGAAGAGGAAAAGAGTATGTACAATCCAGTAATAACATTTCTAAACATCGGAACACAGGAGATGATTTTAATCGTGTTTGCGATCTTGCTACTTTTTGGTGGCAAGAAGCTTCCTGAATTGGCAAGAGGTTTAGGAAGAGGGATACGAGAATTCAAAGATGCATCCGAAGGCATCAAGCGTGAGATTTCAGATCAGATCAATAATTTTGAAAAAGACATAGACGTTAAGACGGAAGTCAAAGAGGAAACCGTCCCTAGTGATGTAAAAGTTGCGGAAGAACAAGCCAAAGCTGAGCAAGAATCCCAGTCAGTAGAAACTGCTGAAAGCTCAGAATCTGAACCAGCGAAGAAAAAATATGAATTTACAACTCCTGCGGGAGTGGTGGAACACAATCCACATAAGCAACTAGATTACGGAGAGGAACCTTCTCATATCACTTACGGATACAATGACCACTTTGCTGAGGCCAAAAACAACGAAGGAGAAGAAAAGAAACCTACAGAACAAGAGGAAAACACAAACAAACCTGCGTAATTCCATTGCATTAATTTACAATCAGATATTTCATAGAGCTGTTGAATAACCATTCAACAGCTTTCCTTTTTAAAGTAAAATCTACAATGAGCTTATTATCACACGAAATTACTATTGCTAACGAGCTATCCATAAGCGAAAAACAAGTTCGCACGACAATTCAACTATTAGAAGAAGGCGCTACTGTTCCATTTATCTCCCGTTATCGGAAAGAAATGACAGGAAGTCTGGATGAGGTTCAGATTACAAACATCAGAGATCGTTCCCAACAACTGAAGGATCTGGATAAACGTAAAGAAGCTGTTTTAAAATCCATCAATGATCAGGGTAAATTGACACCTGAACTTGAACAACAGGTCATGACAGCCGAGACGATGGCGAATCTGGAAGACATCTACCTACCTTACAAACCCAAACGTAAAACAAGAGCCAGCGTCGCTCGCGAAAAAGGACTTCAGCCACTGGCAGATCTTCTTTTGGCGCAGGAAAAAACAGATTATCTGGAACTTGCAAGTTCGTTAATAGATGCAGAAAAAGGAGTAAACAATAGCGACGAAGCACTAGCCGGAGCAAGAGACATCATTGCTGAAATCATTGCGGAAGATGCGACAGTACGATCCAAATCAAGAGCGATATTCCTAGAAAAGGCTGAATTCGTATCCAGAGTGATTCCGGGAAAAGAAGAAGCGGCTATTAAATATAAAGATTATTACGAGTGGTCCGAATCGCTAAAAGACGCCCCCTCACACCGCGTTTTGGCGATGCGTCGTGGCGAAAAAGAAGAATTACTTTATCTGGATATCGACATCAATGAAGAAAATATCCTTCCGACCATTGAATCACTTTATATAAAAGCATCCAACGATGCTGCCGCACAAGTAAAATTGGCATTGACAGATAGCTATAAGCGATTATTGAAACCTTCTATGGAGACAGAAATCCGTGTATTGACCCGTCAAAAAGCGGATGAAGAGGCTATCAAAGTTTTTGCGGACAATGTTCGTCAATTACTTTTAGCAGCACCATTGGGACAAAAAAGATTACTTGCAATAGACCCCGGTTTCCGAACTGGATGTAAGACCGTTGTATTGGACGAGCAAGGCCAGCTGAAAGAAAATACGGCTATTTTTCCACACAATGGAGCAAATGGACTTGCCGAAGCACAAAAGACAATCAACTATCTTGTATCCAAACACGATATTCAAGCCATTGCAATCGGTAATGGAACGGCAGGACGTGAAACTGAAGACTTTGTAAAGAAACTGGGCCTCAACAATGTGACCATTGTTATGGTCAATGAAAGTGGCGCTTCAATCTATTCTGCATCAGAGACAGCACGTGAAGAGTTTCCGGACCATGATATCACCGTACGCGGTGCAGTATCAATTGGAAGAAGATTAATGGATCCATTGGCCGAGTTGGTTAAAATCGATCCAAAATCAATCGGTGTCGGCCAATATCAACATGATGTAGACCAAAATAAACTACAGACATCGTTGGACGATACCGTCATCAGCTGTGTAAATGCGGTAGGTGTGGAACTGAATACCGCCTCAAAACAGATATTATCATACGTCTCTGGGCTAGGACCATCTCTAGCGCAGCAGATTATTAAATATAGAAATGAAAACGGTCCATTTTCCTCACGTCGAGAATTGAAAAAGGTACCTAGACTTGGTGACAAAGCATATGAACAAGCTGCAGGTTTCCTTCGGATAAGACATGCTGCCAATCCATTGGATTCCTCTGCTGTACACCCTGAGCGTTATGCACTGGTCGAGCAAATGGCAAAAGACCTGGGTAAAAAAGTAGAAGACTTACTCAAAGATGCTGAATTAAGAAAATCCATTCCGTTGAAAAACTATATCTCTGCGGAAGTGGGTCTACCAACCTTAAACGATATTCTTAATGAACTAGCCAAACCCGGTCTTGATCCAAGGGAAAAGTTTGAAGCCTTTTCATTCACTGAGGGTGTCAATAGCATTGGCGATTTACGTATTGGCATGAAACTTCCCGGCATCGTGACCAACATTACCAACTTTGGCGCTTTTGTTGATATTGGCGTACATCAAGATGGCTTAGTTCACCTGAGCCAACTGTCCAACCGTTATATCTCCGACCCACATGAGGTGGTCAAAGTACAACAACATGTCACAGTCTCGGTTACAGAGGTGGATGAGAAACGTAACCGTATTGCCTTATCAATGAAAACAGATGAAAAACCTGTTCTTCCAAAGAATAAGAGAAATGAAGGCAAAAGACAGCCAGAACCGCAAACGGATATGGCTAGTAAGCTTGCCGCATTAGCTAGTAAATTCAAATAAATCATATATTCCGCTAAAAAAGGCTGATTCTTTGACAAAGAATCAGCCTTTTTTATGAGTCTGCAATCCCCAGTACACTATTCAACATTTTTATTTTGTATCTTTAAAAGGCAACATGCTTTGATTTGTTATGAGAAACTGTATTTTACTATTGTGCTTATCGCTTGTAGCTGTACATTTCCAAGCTAAGGCACAACTTGCTGATGGCGCATATATTTCCACAGCAGGAACCACCAAAAACCTAATTTTGATCAAGAATCACTACCTTTCTTTCATACAATATGATGATATCAATAAGCATTTTGGTTATACTTGGGGCGGCGCAATCCAGCAGCAAGACAACACGATCAGTGTAGTTATCGAATATGACACGAAAGACAGTACCGATATCGGTAAATCAACCAACTTGTATGTTAAAACCGAAAAAGGTAATATCCAGATAAAGTTGCCCGATTCCAACAAGATCTTTGTCAAACAGAAAACCATCAGCCAAGATTTAGATGCTTTGTGGAGAATTACGGGTAGACAACAAGATGCAAAGATGCACGAGATTCCAAAAGCAGATCGCAAAACAATAAAGATTCTGGTCGACGGTTACTTCCAATGGATTGCCATTAATCCGGCCCAAAAAGGATTTTATGGAACCGGTGGCGGACGCTACAGTTACAAAAACAATCGTTACACAGAAACAATACAATTCTTTTCAAGAGACAATAATAAGGTGGGGCAAGAACTGAATTTTAATGGAAAGCTGGAAGATAACAAATGGCATCACAGTGGAAAAAGCTCTAAAGGAGATGATATTTATGAAATCTGGAGCAAAGAATTAACAAAATGACAATAGAAGAATTTCAATTATTAGACAGTCCTATTCATCACTGGTCTGCGTACAAAAATCATTGTGGTATGACAAAAAAGGTGATTGGAAAACCGCACACGACCTCATCGATCAGCTAGATGGTGTTGAAGCCGCCCACGTACATGCTTACCTTCACCGCAAGGAAGGAGATCCTTGGAATGCCCGCTATTGGTATAATCGAGCCCGACAGGCAGTATATACTGGTAGTCTAGATGCCGAATGGGACGAATTGTTCCGATTATATTTCTAACCAATCTAACCATCCTTGTTTGTATTAAACAGGGATGGTTAGATTGGTCCGAAGTTCTTCCCCCATTTATAAACCCTTCTTTCTAAAATACTCCGATTCTGTCTGACATGAATTTTATATATAGCTGGTTTACTGAAGTAAACCAAAATAATTTATTAATTATCACAAAACAACAAAGTATAGTCTATTAATATTACTAAAACAAATTTAAGAAGTAATTTTAGTAACAAAAATAACACAAAAGAAAAACTATAGTAGATCAGAACTCAAAATGGCATGAATATTGAATATAACTTTCTATACTTTAAAAAGTATACTTTTCATAAATTTAGGTTAATAATTGGTTAGGTTAAACACCTGAGGTTCCCCACTTCAGGTGTTTTTTTTATCCCCTACCGATGAACGCATCAACTAAATAAAGGCTATATTTATTCCTGAATCAATAAACCAAACATCTTTTTTTTATTATGAAGTTCAGATTTATCACCATGGGACTAGTTTTACTGGGAATGTATAGTCAGGCCCTTGCGCAAAATAAGCCCAATGTGGTTATCATCATATCAGATGATCACGCTTATCAAGCCATTAGCGCCTATGGTTCAAAGTATGGAAAAACGCCGCAAATTGATCGTATTGCTTCCGAAGGTGCGATTTTCAACCATGCATATGTTAACAACTCCATTTGCGGTCCAGCCAGAGCCACACTACTAACAGGCAAGTATAGCCACAAGAATGGATTTAAGGACAATGAAACTTCCGAATTTGACTTCAACCAGGATTTATTTGTCAAACAGTTACAACAGGTGGGCTATCAAACAGCTTGGGTGGGCAAAATTCATTTAGGAGAAAAGCTTCAGGGATTTAATTATTATGATATCCTGGTGGGTCAGGGCACGTATTTCAATCCCGATTTCATCAGCAAACAAGGGCGTAAGCGCGCTGAAGGCTATGTATCAGATATCGTGACGGAAAAATCGATCAATTGGCTGGATACCCTAGATTCAAACAAACCCTTCTGTCTGGTCATCGGTCATAAGGCGACACACCGCACATGGATGCCCGACCCAAAAGACTTCGGAACCTATGATACCGTGAATTTTACCCTACCAGCGACATTTTATGATAATTACCAAAGCAGACAGGCCGCCGCGTTACAGGAAATGTCAATCGATAAGGATATGAAGATGGGTTATGATCTCAAAATGTTCAACTCATTAGAAGAAATGATGAATGACGGTAATTTCAAACGAATGGACCAAGATCAGAAAAACAATTATATCGCCTATTATCGACCAATTTATGAACAACTGCAACAAGGCAGGCTAACAGGCAAACAGCTTGCCGAGTGGAAGTTCAAACGCTATATGATCGATTATCTCAATACCGCTCAATCTATGGATCGCAATATAGGTAAAGTATTGGACTACCTGGATCAGAAATCTCTCCGCCAAAATACCATCGTAATCTATCTTTCGGATCAGGGATTCTATATGGGCGAACACGGTTGGTTTGATAAACGATGGATGTACGAAGAGTCATTCCGGACACCGATGTTAATGCGTTATCCCCCATTGATTAAACCTGCGACAAAAATCGAAGCAAAATTGGTGAATGCCGATATCGCTCCCACCCTACTTGAGTTGGCCGCAATCAAAAAACCTGTTGACATACAAGGAAAATCCTTTGTTCATGTCCTAAAAAATACAAAAGAAGAACATCGCAAGGATATATATTACCATTATTTCGAAAACGGAGAGCATGCTGTGAGCCCTCATTTTGGCGTCAGAGATGATCGCTACAAACTGATTCGTTATTATAAACGTATTGAAAACTGGGAGCTTTTCGACCTTCAAAAAGATCCAAATGAACTTCGAAATGTTTATAAAGACCCAACCTATCAGCGCGTAGTCACTAAAATGAAACAAAAACTCATCGCGCAAATCCGGCAATTTGATGATGACGAAGCCGAAACAATTTATCAAGTAAACATTGACCGTTAAACAAAAACAGGGTATCCATAAATGAGATACCCTGTTTCATTTCAGACCTTCATCCTATTCTTGTTAATCCGCAAGGAAATTCCTTCTTCCACTGTATTGTTCCCTGAATTATCTATAGTCTCCAACTTATAAACACGCTTCTGGCAAAAATATGGTACTGGTTAAACATTAGCTTATGTACCCATAGCAATACTTTATGAATACTTATTCTATATTGTATCTATACTGTACCTATACGACAAAGGTGCTTTACTGGTATTCCATTTGTATTATAAGCGTAATTCCAACAAGTTATTTTATGACAAAGATATCCGCTCAGTATTCCATTGAGGTAAAAACGGTAGTCGTATCTAGCCAATAAGATTATCATGGGCATTCTGACATCATAATTACAAAAAAATAAAAAATAAAGTATAGTTATTAGGTAGATTTTATATATTTGCATTAACATTTTTTAACACATGAAAATCAGTGCAATACATATACCTGTAAAACGAATGCTTCTAGGAGATGTTTTCCAGTTCGATTCAAACGATCTCCTATAACCGTAAACAAAAAAAACCATTCATTATCATTAAATTAATATGGCAAAAAATAATATAAATTTTGTCGTACTGGCAGCGCTTTGCTTAAGCAGCAGCACGCTATACGCTCAATCCACCATAAAAGGAAAAGTAGTCGACAACAACAATGTCCCTATTCAAGGTGCAACGATTACAGAAACAATAAGTAAAAAACAGGTGCAAACGGATGCAAGTGGCCTATTCGAATTACCATCAAATGGTAATTCCATCAGCATCCAAGTTCAATATATTGGTTTTGATTCCAAAACCGTCCAAACCAATCCCAGCGGGCTTACCACAATTCAACTTTCACCGACGAGTTCCCAATTGGATGAAGTTGTTATAACAGCCTTGGGTATTTCCAGAGAGAAAAAATCCCTAGGTTATGCTGTACAGGAGGTAAAATCCACCGAATTGCAGACTCGTCCAACCAACGCGCTAAGCGCACTTTCAGGGAAAGTTGCAGGACTTCAGGTGACCAGTTCAGGCGGCAATATGGGCGGTTCGACACATGTTGTATTACGCGGCATCAATTCAATCGCAGGAAACAATCAACCGCTGTATGTTGTTGATGGAACACCTATCGACAATACTGACTTCAATTCATCAGCTACAATCAACGGAAGCGCTGGTAAGGATATTGGAAACATGATACAGGACCTTAATCCGGATGATATTGAAAACATCTCTGTTCTAAAAGGAGCGACAGCGGCAGCATTGTATGGCTCCAGAGCAGCAAATGGGGTTATCATGATTACGACCAAACGTGCTTCAAAAGGTGAGAAAGTCGAAATTTCCTTGAATACAGGGATCGATTTCGAAAATATTGTTCGTCTTCCAAAAAGACAGCATCTCTACGGTCAGGGTTATTCTACCAGCTTCCAAACACAAAATATCGCTGGTACTGACTATAAAATCGTAGATTATGCTTCCGATGAAAGTTGGGGACCAAAATTGGATGGCACCCCTGTTTTACAGTGGTACAATCTCAATCCCGAAGATGAGGCAAATTATCTCAAGCCTTCGCCCTGGCTTTATCCAAAAAATGATGTCAGTTATTTCTTCCGTACAGGCGTAGCGAATACCAATAATTTCTCCATAGGAGGCAATAGTGGAAACACCAATTATCGTTTCTCCTATACAAACAAAAATGTAACAGGTACGACGCCTAACTCAAATTTACATCGAAATGCATTTAATTTTTCGGGTGGTACGCAATTAGGTAAATTAAAAATCAACTCGACATTTAATTATATCCGCAGTTCTTCTCTAGGACGTCCTTGGACTGGTGCTTCCAATAGAAATATTATCCTTGAAGCATTTCAATGGGGGGCTGTACAGGTCGATTACAAGATACTGGAGAACTATAAACGGGCTGACGGAACCCCACTAGCGTGGAACCGTACTGGTTGGCAAAATACACCCGCTGCCGAAGCAACACGTTTTATCGATAATCCCTATTGGTCGGCCTACGAATCGTATATGGAAGATAACAGAGATCGGTTTTATGGTAATATCGGAGCAGAATATGATGTCAATAGCTGGTTAACGCTCGGGGCCAAAGTTCACGCCGATATCTATTCCTTACAGGCACAGGACCGTATCGCTGTATATTCACGGAGCGCTTCACAGTACGAAGAAACAAACAACAAGCTCAATGAATATAATTACGAGTTTATTGCAACAGCCAAAAAAAATTGGGATAAATTTTCACTCATTGCTTTTGCTGGCGGTAATATCAGAGATAAGAAATCGCAAAACAATTATGCGATTACACAAGGCGGACTGATTATCCCTAACTACTATAACCTCAAAAATGCAAGTGCGATTAAGGTCGATAATTTCAGTTATCATAAACGGATCGCATCGGTTTTCGGCAGTGTGTCGTTGGGCTATAATGACCTGCTTTATATCGATGCCACCATTCGAAACGACTGGTCTTCTACTCTTCCTACTTCTAACTGGTCTTATGTTTATCCATCCGTGGCTGGAAGCTTTCTATTCAGCAATTTAGCGGCTTTCAAAAACTTATCCTGGTTAAGCTTTGGTAAACTGCGATTAGGCTGGTCCGATGTTGGAAATGATACAGATCCTTACCAGCTGGCTAAGGCTTATAACCCGGATCAGCCTTTTGAAGGTAATCCTTCCTATACATTACCACCGATCAAACCAAACAACAACCTGCTTCCAGAACGAACAAGTTCATGGGAAACCGGGATCAACCTTCAGTTATTCAAAAACCGATTAGGCCTGGATCTGACCTATTATAATAACAACTCAAGAAACCAAATTCTGGCTGTACCGGTATCGTCTTCTTTCGGATACGAAGGCAAATGGCTTAATGCAGGTAGAATCAACAATAAAGGCATTGAAATTGTGCTTAACGGCACACCAATCAAACGCGAAAACTTTTCCTGGGACGCAACAATCAATTGGGCGAAGAACAAAAACAAAGTGGTCAAATTAGACGATCAAGTGAATACATTAAGCTTAAGCAGTTCACTGGTTCAATTGGTCGCACGTGAAGGGGAATCGTATGGCCAATTCCTTGGAAATGATTTCGTGTATGCACCAGATGGACAACGTGTACTAGAAAAAGATACGCAAGATAAAGATGGTAAATTAATTAAGAATAGTACCTATATGAAGACCTCTCAATTGGTTCCTCTGGGATCTATTCTGCCTGATTTCACCTTTGGTATCCAAAACAGCTTCCGGTATAAAAACTTCGCCCTCGGCTTTTTAGTATCCGGTCGTGTAGGTGGAAAATTCTTCTCCCAAACATATAAAGTTGGCATGTACTCCGGTATTCTGGACAAAACAGCTGCCAATAACATCCGCGAAACAGGTATTGTACTCGATGGTGTCAAAGGAGATGTTACCTTTCATAGTGACGGAACCTACGATGTCAAAAATATTACACCAAACACAACCAACATTGATGCACAGCAGTGGGCCCGCAATGAATACAATGGGCCTACAACTTTTTCCATTTTCGATGCAACATACGTCAAACTCAGAGAAGTCACTTTAGGCTATAATTTCAAACTAGCCAATGTCAAAGTCATTAAGAATATTGGCGTTAGTGTCTATGGCCGGAATCTTTGGAATATCTATACCAAAAGTAAATACATTGACCCTGAATTCACGTCGAGTGGTGGTAATGTACAAGGCATCGAAGGCGGTGCTATTCCATTGCCTGTTACTTATGGTTTTAATGTGAATCTAAAATTCTAAAAAAATGAAATTATTAAATATACTATATACAGGTGCAATCGGCATCTCACTTTTTGCGTCTTCGTGCTCCAAAGCTAAATTTGCTGAAATTAATACCGATCCCAATCGTCCGGCTTCGGTACCAACGCCTACGTTATTGGTTACTGCGGAGAAACAGTTGATCAATGCCTTACGGAGTGAAGAGATTAGTCTTCGGGGGGGGCAATTATTCGCCCAATATTTCAGTCAGAATATTTATACTGACCAATCCCGCTACAGAATAGATCAGAGTTATTCGGATAATTACTGGACAGCAACATACAAATCGTTGAATAACCTGAATGATATTATCAAACTCAATACGGATGAAAGCACCAGAGCAATCGCCACGGCAGGGACAGCTGGTACCAATGCCAATCAAATTGCCATTGTAAGAATTCTCAAGTCTTATGCTTTTCAGTCATTAACCGATGTCTTTGGAAATATCCCCTATGAGTCCTATGGCAATAAAGATGCTGATTTCCAAGCTCTGCAACAGGACCCCGACAACTTAACTCCTAAATATGCGAGTCAAGAGAAAATATATAAAGATATCCTCAATGAACTACAACAAGCAGCTGATACCTTAACGAAATATGCAACAGCAACCACATTTGGTAATGCCGATATTATCTATAAGGGGTCTAATGCAAACTGGGCTAAATTTGCCAATTCCCTCCGCTTACGGGTAGCCAATCGTATCAAGATCAAAGATGCCGCTTTGGCTACAGCACATATTGCAGATGCACTGGCAAAAGGAGTTTTTACGTCCAATAGTGACAACGCTGTATTCAAATATTCGAAAACCTCACCCAACGAAGCGCCTTTATTCCGCGCCACTGTAACGGCTAACCGGAAAGATTTCGCGATCTCCGATGTGCTTATTAAAACCCTTCAAGGTACGCGTGGTCCTTTTAAAATTGCAGATCCAAGGTTAGCTAAATTTGCCAAGCCAACAGCCGCAGATGGAAAATTTGTAGGCCAACCCTACGGCCTGCCTTTAGCTGCTGGAAATCTGTTTCCGGTCGATAAAATATCGTTGCCAAGTGACCTGATCAATGCGGCAGACTATAGCGAAGTTCTTATGGAATATGCAGAAGTAGCATTTATCCAAGCCGAAAATAGCAACTGGGATCAAATCAATTACGAAAAAGGCACAAAAGCCTCTTTGGAAAAATGGGGTGTCCCACAAGACGATATCACAGCCTATATAAGCAAACTTCCCGCTGCGAACAAAGAGTACGTGCTTACTCAGAAATACCTGGCACTTTTCAATCAGAGCATAGAAGCTTGGTCAGAAATCAGAAGAACAGGCTACCCATTATTTCTCATCAAAAAAGGAGATGTCACCTGGAGCGGAACTATCGATGGCAAACCCGTCAGCTATACCTTTAATCCCGAAGTTGGCGATGCCATACCAAGTCGTTTGGTGTATCCATTGAAAGAACAAAGTACAAATAGATCAAATTATCAAGCAGCCCTGGCACAACAAGGAGATGATGTGATCAACACCAAAGTATGGTGGAATAAATAAAAAAGTATTTTCTACCCCTTTGAACACCTGAAGTTTAAGATTTCAGGTGTTTTTTTTTCCAATTATTTCCTAACTTCGTAAAAGACCATTAAGAAAGAATGCCATGGATGATCAAATATTAGATAAAATCGACCAACTGAGTGAAGAAGGTAATGCTTATTGTGATGAAGAGAACTTTCGCGAAGCAATTAGGGTATGGACTGAAGCGCTCAATTTAATCCCTAACCCACAAAATGTCCATGCTGAAAGTCTTTGGCTGGAAGCCTCCATTGGGGATGCTTATTTCTTAGAGGACGACTTCGAAAACGCACTTCCACACTTTGAAAATGCCAAAGGCAATATCATCGAAAATGCCTATGAAAATCCTTTTATCATGCTACGATTAGGACAGTGTTACCTGGAAACAGCTAATACCGAATCTGCACAAGAATACCTTCTTCGCGCCTATATGATGGAAGGAAAGGAAATTTTTGAAGAGGAATCACCAAAATATTTTAATTTTCTGGCTGATAACGTCGAATTGGATTAATCAATTGCATCTGCCACCTCCATTGGTAAATCAGATTCAAGAATAGATGCACCCTGGGCGAATATCGCCCTATATTTTTCCTTTCTTTCCTCTTTCTTTGTTAACTTGTCATAAGTTGGCGCTGACGAAATCATACACATCACCCCTTTCCCATTAAAAAAGCGATACATTTCTGCATTCGATTCTTTTAACTCAGAACCTATATAGACGATCATCCGGTCATAAGGTAATCCCGAATCTTTAAATTTAGCTAAGGCTGACTGATCTTTGATATGCATAGACATATACTGATCCGGATTTTGAGCCAAATAGTAGGCCGCCTGCTCAACATTATGTACGGTTACCCAAACCCAATTATATGCATTATGCTTTCGCAATATAGCTGCGGTCGCTGACAGTGGTAAATCTTTCTTATCAAGATTTAAAATGGTTTTCCCTTTTGCCCATTCAATCACTTCATCTAGGGTATTTATAGGATATTTAGTCATATTTCCAGCATGGTCTTTCAGACGAAGTGTACGCAATTCAGCCCATGTATAATCCGACACCCGACCGACCCCATTTGTCACCCGCTCCAAGTTTGCATCATGGAGTAATACTGCAACACTATCTTTCGTATAGCGTGGATCTATTTCAAAAATTGCTGGAGTTTTACGTAACACAGCCTCAAAAGCCGCAATAGAATTTTCAGGAAGACCATCTTCTATCGTCCCGCGGTGACCACTGATGATTTTCTTTCCTTCAGCATACTTAAAGTATGCACGCATGGCTTCTACAGATTCAAACTTTAGCCTCTGGTTGCTTTGAGCTAAAACTTTCGTGTATAACAAACTAGATAAAAATAATAATAGAAATACAGAAATCGTTTTTAACCGTATATCATTGTGATCTGAAGCAGCCATCTACCTATTTAATTATGGAAATATGAATTGCTAAAATAGCCATCCTATATCAATAAATCGTAAACAAAATATGTACTCAAAATAAAGAAAATAAAACGAGCGGCTTAACAACATCGAATAGATTTTCTACTACAGCCCCTATACGATGGCAAAACATTCCTCTATTCCTTAATATTCACGGTGATCAAGAAAGCCCCTCCAAATTGTATTCCTATTTATAGTTGGTGATTTTTTGAATGAGACATCCGCTGGATGAGCATATTAAGCGAAAAAAATAGCCGTTTTTTAGATGAAGAAAAATTAAATATTCTATATTTGCATCAATTTATATTTGATCTAAATAAACTACCATGAAGAATAGAACACGATATATGATGTTCGCAGCAGGAAGCCTTGTCCTTCTCGGGACTCAGTTACATGCACAAGAGTTATCTCTCCTCGTTAAAAATACAGAAAATCAACCAGTGGCTCAAGCTAATATCAGGCTCAATGGGAAAAACATTGGTTACTCAAATCAACAGGGGCAATTTTATCTCGCTAAAGTACCGACGAATGGCCCACTTCAATTTCGTGTTTCCTATACCGGTTACTTAGCCCTTGAAAAAATGGTGAGTTTAGATACGGTCAGCGGTCCTATCCTATTTCAGTTAAATGCAACACAGACTTTAGACGAGATTATTGTTACCGCTGGTCGTAAAGCCGAAAGTATCTCTACAGTTCCCTCGTCAGTATCCATTTTAACAACAAAAGAGATCGAGGCACAGAGCCAGATCAGCACCAATCTTTCAACAATACTCGGCAATACAATTCCGGGACTGGGTACGGCTACCAACAAAGCAACCAATTCAGGTCAGACTTTACGCGGGCGATCTGTACTGGTTTTAATAGATGGGATCCCGCAATCCACACCATTAATGAATGGACAGCGCGATCTACGCACCATCGATCCCAGTGTTATTGAACGCGTGGAAGTTATTAAAGGAGCAACCTCCATCTATGGAAATGGCTCAGCTGGCGGGATTATCAACTACATCACGCGCAATCCAGCAAAAGATTCAGCTCCTATCCAAGGAACTACCAGCCTGAGAACAACCTTCAATCCTATAAACGGTGCTGGAACGTTGGGCTATCGTGCCGCCCAAACATTGTACGGCCGAAAAAACAGCTGGGATTACACCGTCAGCGGATCGGCGGATTATGTCGGCCTTCAACGCGATGGTGATGGAACGGCGCTCGGTCAGACGGATGGTCTTTCAAATACCTATCAATACAATGCATTCCTCAAACTTGGCTACACCATCGATAACAGTTCCAATCTATCCGCTGTATATAATTTTTATCGAAGCAACCAGCACAACAGATACATCAGCCAAACAGGTGTCTATGGACAATCCCCGACTATCGGTATAAAAGGAGATGATCCTGGCAAACCTGCCGGCACGCCTTACAACCACAATGCGATGCTGACTTATACGAAAAATAATCTTTTTGCCTCCACTTCTCTCGTTGCATCGGCCTATTACAACACCTTTCGATCCATGAATCGTTATGTTGAAAAAGCATCGGCATGGTATGGTCCTGGTCAAACACAGATCAACTCCGAGAAAAAAGGATTGCGTATCAATCTCAACACACCATTTCAAGTATTTGGTTCTAACGCGGATGTCACTTACGGACTTGATCTCCTGAATGATGTCACCGATCAAAACCTGACAGACGGTAGAGTCTATATTCCTTATATGAATATGCTCAACGTGGCGCCTTATGCCCAAGTAAAGATTGATTTCCTAGAAAATCTAATTTTCAAAGGTGGGGTCCGTTATGAAAATGCAACCGTCAAAATAAAAGATTTCAACACCATTGCTACGGGCCCGGACAATGCGGGTAGCATCGCTGTTAAAGGCGGCGAAATACCATATAAAGGAGCTACCTTCAATGCCGGTCTCCGTTATAATAAATATTCGTTCTTTAACCCTTTCATAAGCTTTTCACAGGGTTTTGCCATCAATGAACTTGGCCGCATTGTCCGCAGGGCAACCGACAACGACCTGGATAGTCTAAAAACAGATCCCATCATTACCAATAACTATGAAATCGGGTTTTCCAGCAACTACAGTATTTTCCAATTATCTGCTTCCTACTATTATAGTACTTCAAAAATGGGCGTGGAACTTGTAGACATTGGTGGTTATCTGATGCCACAACGACTTCCCGAGGATGTCTATGGATATGAAGTAGCCCTAAGTGCAACCATCAGCCCGCAACTGACTGTAGGTGGAACGTATGCTTATGTGGAGGGAAAATCGAAAAAAGAAGACGGCACGAAATCCTACCTCAATGGTTCGCGTATTTCTCCGATCAAAGCAACCGGATATGTCTATTATACACCGATCAAGCCTTTAACCTTCCAATTATTTTGGGTACATACCGGCGCACGCGATCGTTTCTTGCCTAACGACAAAGGCGTATATAAAAACAGCGAGGGGCCGGTTAAACCAGTAGATCTTTTTAACTTAAATGGTAATTATCAGATTAACAAACAATGGTCATTGGGATTAGGCGTTGAAAATCTTTTCAATAAGAACTACTACCCAGTTGTAAGTCAATACCGTGCGTTAAATGAGGAATATGTAAGAGGTCAGGGAATGATGGCTTCCTTTAATATCAATTACAAATTTTAGATGATCAAGTCGAGCATACTTTGGCTGCATAAATGGCTCGGGATAATCACCGGCATTATTGTATTCATTTTAAGTATAACAGGATGTATATATACCTTTCAGGATGAGCTCAAACTATGGGCTTATCCTGAAAAGTATTTTATACCCCTTGTTGACAGCTCCTCAGATCCACTCCCATTAAGCACCTTACTGCACAATGCGCAGCATAGTCTGGACGAGGGGCAGAAAATATCCCGTGTAGACCTCTATCCCGCGAAAGATCGAACCTGGGTATTTCGTGCCATGAAAACAGATGAGACAGTCTTTGGCCATTGGAATTACTTTCGCTATTATAAAAGGGTATTTATCAATCCTTATACAGGTAAGGTGCAACAGGTTGAAAACACAAAGACAGAGTTTTTTCAACTGGTATTACAACTCCATCTCAATTTGTTGCTGGGAAAAAAATATGGTCATGCTTTAGTCAGTTGGTCTACAGCGCTATTTATTGTCATTCTATTGAGCGGGATCGTATTGTGGTGGCCGAAAAAATGGAAGGGAAAAAATCTCCGCAGGAGCTTTTGGGTAGACACAAAAGTTAAATGGAAACGGTTAAATCACGATCTGCACAATGTGATTGGCTTCTATAGCCTTTTTATTGCACTGGCTTTTGCTATTACGGGTTTGGCATTCGCATTTCCGGGATTCAAAAAGACCTATATCGCTACATTTAATCTTTTTCAACAGGAAGCGACATCTAAAACGCTAGCTGTCCCGACACCAATCCCCTTAGCTTACGAAAAATTTCAGGACAATGCACTGCACTATAGTCTCAAAAATTATCCGCAGGCCGAAATGCTTTCCATCCGGTTGAAAAAAGAAACAGAGCAAGAAGTCGATATTCAAATCAGAAGGTACGAAAAACGAAGCGGTGTCTTTAACTGGTTATATTTCGACAGAAAAGAGGCCAGTTTAAAACAAATCAAAAGCGGTGACAACTTGCGGTTCGGAGATAAACTTGGATCGCTCAATTATGACATCCACACCGGTAGTATCGGAGGCTTGGGAACAAAGATTATTGCTTTTATCGCCAGTCTTTTTTGTGCTTCCCTGCCAATCACAGGGTATATTATCTGGCTGAACAAAAGCAAGAAGGCGAAGAAAAAGAAGGGTTATCAACATAATGTTAATAAGTACTGTTAATAACCGGGTATTTTCTTTTAAACAGTTTATCAACACAGTTATCAACATAATGTGGAAAATTACCCAATCAGGATTTCCCCTTGTAATAGCTTATAGCCGTAAATAGTCTTGCCGAATAAGTTCGAATCCAACAATAGTAATAAAACAAGTTGAACCAAAATCATATAAAAAAGGGTTGTCCAACATTTGGACAACCCTTTTCTCCTTTAACTTTGTTTACCCCTCTGCAATATTTTGTTTAAATATTCCCGTCTTAGAGGTACTATCACCTTTTAGGCATATGCCACCTACACGAATAAGTGACCATACCACTTACAGGTTTTCATTTCGATCAATTTCCGTAAACGGAATCGAAAACAAATAATAAGGGCTATTTTCTACAAATTGGGTATTGTTAGGAAACTGAATGACACGATGACCTTTGGCACTAACTTTTTTTACAACCCCATCTTCTCCAACTACATCAACCATAATTGAATTGCCTTTATCATCGACGTACGCTTTCCGATCAACCTTTCCTTGTGTCCGAAGGATATCCGACAGCGCAAATCCCTCACCCCAAAGCTCTTTTCTACGCTCAATTAAAATCTCTGAAATCAATTTAGCCTGATCACCGTCAACAAATAGCTTTGCATTCCTTGCTTTGCGCAATGTATTCAAAGCGCTTATCGCTTTTTCTTTTTCTCCAGCTTGTGCATAACCTTCTGCTTCGATCAAAACCATCTCAGCCGAACGCATATAAACGATATCACCAATTAAATTCGATTTAAACTTAAACTTTTTATAACGTAAAAATCCTTCTCTTCCTTTTAAACCATCCCACTCGAACAGGCTAGTACGAATATCACCACTGTCAAATAATTGCTTGAAATATGGATCAGCCATATAGCTATAATAATAAGAGCCTGCAGACGACACATCCATATAATGGAATGAATAACTTGCTACACTCTGTTCATTCGTCTGTAAGTGCCCCCAGATCCATTCCGAATTACCCAGATCATTAAACCCTTCATTATAAGCGGCGGCACTCATCAGTGGATAACCTTTGGAAGCTTTGCCAGCGTATTCAGCTGCAAGCTTCCATTCTCCAATCTGTAAATACGCCCGCGCAAGCAATCCGTTCACGACATCAATGTTAATATCATACTTTGCTTCGCGTTTAGCAGTCGCAAGAAGGGTTTCACTATCTTTCAAATCTTGCACTATAAGTTTATAAACCTCTTCCTGTGTTGCTTTGGGATGTCCCTGAGTTTCCAATGTACTGGGCTCGGTATAAATCGGAACCGATTTCGCACTCTTGTCTTTCAAATAGCTAAACTGATAAAAAGAAGCCAAATTAAGATAGGAAAAAGCCCGTAATACTTTAGCCTGCCCCTTTAATACATTTTTAGCTTCCACCGGTCCAGCAGCGCCATCAACTTTTGCGATCACATTATTAGCATTGTCGATCACCTTATAAAATAATGTCCAAAAAAATGCTACACGACTTGAACGACTATTGCTTAATTCGGTAAATGCATAAGCATCCCTGTACCCATATTTTGTGGTCACCGCAACATCACTACCCATGGCATCGCTTGTTCTCATCACAGCTGTATACCCCGGATTTGCAAAAGTATTAAACGTTTCATTCAGGTATCCCCAGGTTCCATTGATCACTGTAGCAATGTTGTCCGTATTCTTATAAATCTCATCCGCTGGCACTGATGTAGTTGGAGATGTCTCCAAAGCATCTTTACAGGCGGTATTTGCCAATGAAAGTGCCAATACGATATATACAATTTTTAGTTTCATGATTCTTATTTGATTTTTTTAATTAACAGTCCAGCGGTTTAAAAAGCAAGTTGAAGGCCACCTGAAATCGTGCGCATTGCTGGATAACGAAAATAAGTAGCACCATTGACAGTCTGCTCTGGATCCATTCCCTGATGACCATAGAACGTCAATAAATTTTCACCAGTAACAAATACACGAAGCTTATCGATATTAATCCGCTTGGTCAGAGCTGCAGGTAAGCTATAGCCCAGACTTACATTTTTAAGCCGTGCATAGGTCCCACTGTACAAAAAGCGTGTCGATGATGATGTCCAACTCAGGTTATCTGTTGTTAATTTAGGCACATCAGTCTGTGTATTTTCAGGTGTCCAACGTTCCAATATTTCCTTTGACCAGGCTCTCCCGGGATTACTACCATTATGCATCACCTGAACATAATCACTGTCTAAAATTTTTCCACCCAAGCTGAAACTGACTAATGCGGACAAGTCAAAATTTTTGTAAGTAAAACTGTTTTGGATGCCCCCCATAAGATCAGGCAGAGCGCTTGGTCCAATAACATTGCCCGCCTTTCCATACTCGGAGGTTTTTGCATCCGTTCTATACCCGTCCTTATCTGCAATATACCACTCTGGCAACCCACTCTCCGGATTAACGCCAGCCCATTCAGGAATAAAAAAATCGTACAAACTTCCACCTACACGCATCAACTTATTACCTGTATTGATCGGTTTATTATCCTTGGGTAGGGATGTGATCTTATTTTTAAAGTGAGAAAAATTCACATCTAGATTCCACCTGAAATTCTCATTACGTACAGGTATTGTACGGATATCAACATCTATCCCTGTATTTTGCATAGACCCCGCATTTGCGCTATACCCAGTATAACCCGTAGAAGGAACCATTGGCATAGTGAATAAAAGATCTTTACTCTTTCTGATATAATATTCGACATTTAAGGCAACTCTATTTTTAAAAGCCGAAACATCAAGCCCCACATTCATATTGAGGTTGGACTCCCATTTCAGGAGTGGTGTTCCCAACCTTTCCGTATAAGTTCCACCTTTACCATTATTATTGGCAATTCTATAGAGTGCTTGATACTCATAATATGTGGATAAATTATCATTTCCCTGTCCACCGTAACTTGCCCTTAAAGTCAATTGATCCAACACGGTCTTATCCTTCAAAAATTCCTCTTCCGCTATTTTCCATGAACCACCGACAGACCAGAAAGTCCCCCAACGAGTATCTTTATGAAAACGAGCAGAACCGTCAGTTCGTAATGAAGCTGATAAATAATACTTGCTATTGTAGTTATATTCTGCTCTTCCTAAAAAACTCAACAACCGATAGTCAACACTAGATCCCGTAAAATCATTTAACTGCGAGGCGGCTGCGGGCTCATAGAAGCCCGGCAGAACAAAACGATCTCGGCTACCACTGATATTACTACTATTAAAAGTATAATATTCCTGCCCCCCCAATACATTGATATAATTCAGCCCGAACTGTTTCTCATAGGTCAATAGATTATTCCAGGTCTGGGAAACAGTACGTGCACTTGAACGGGATACCGAACCGCCCGTATTTACACCATCACCCAACAATGGGTTTGTATAATCATGTGTATTCCCATTAATGTAATCAACACTATAAGTCGATTTCAATTTAAGATTACTGGTCAATAGAGCTTCCAGATAAGCACGTGCCGAGAGATTGTCTCTACGGATATCATTTTTATCCAATGGCAATGAAGCCGCTAGATTGTTCCGCGGAGTGGCACCACTGGGTCTATACTCACCAAAATCATAAATCCTTTTTCCATCCTTCTCCACATAGGAGCCATCAGGATTGCGCTCATAATACGGATAAAAGGAAGGAACCAGTCTCGTAAAGTTGATGATATTGGCCGTATTACTGTCTTCGGACTGCGGATATTTCTGTAGTGTACTGCTACCACCGATATTTAGACCGACATTCAACCAGGATTTGACTTTACTATCGATATTTGCCCGGAGGTTATAGCGTTTAAAACCAGATTCTATTGCAATCCCCTGATCATTCAGATATCCACCGGAAATATAATAAGTACTTTTTGCTCCACCACCACTGAAGCCTAAATCTGCCTGCGTACGTACACCTGTTCTTTGTAGAACATCTGTCCAGGGGTCATCCCAAAGCGCCTTCGCACCAGCCACAAGTTTTCCATCCAATCCCACTGGTTGTGGAAAGTTGCTACCATAAGGATTGATATTTAAATCCTCAAGCACCAATGCGCTTGCATTTTTGGCAGCTTGTTCTGCGGTATTTTTTGGATTGGTCAACTCTTTGTTATATAAAGCTTCCCAATACAATTGAAAATATTCGTCTGTGGTCACCTTATCGTAATCACGAACCGCGCGTGTTGAATATCCCTGTGTAAAATTGAGCGTAATTTTGGTATCGTCAGAGGCTCTGCCAGATTTCGTTGTAATAATAATAACACCATTGGCTCCTCTAGACCCATAAAGCGCGCTGGAGGCAGCATCCTTTAATACCGAAATAGACTGAATATCGTTCGGATTCAATGAATTGATATCCCCCATATACGGGCTCCCATCCACGACAATTAATGGTGCACTCGAAGCATTGACTGATCCAATACCCCTAATCCGTATACTAGCCCCAGTTCCCGGTTGACCTGAAGACGCGACCGATTGTAATCCCGGTACCTGCCCTTCCAGTGCTTTAGTAATATTGGAAACCTGTCTATTCTCGATCGCTTTACTACTTACGGTACTCACTGACCCCGTGATATTTGTACGTTTAGAAGTACCATAAGCCACCACCACGACTTCATCTAGGTCTGTACTTGATGGTTTCAAAGCCAAAGAGATAGTACCTCCGGTGGCTCTCAGTTGCTGCGATTCGTAACCTATAAAAGAAAACTCCAGGAACGGGTCACCTTTACCTGTGGTACTGATCGTAAACTCCCCCTTAGCGTTCGTCAGTGTAGATTTATTTTGATCAGATACACGCACACTTACGCCAGGAAGTGCCTGCCCAGTATTGGCATCGGTCACCTTCCCCTGAATGGAACGTTGCTGTGCATACAGTTTATTCATACTGGCACTAGACAGCGCTAATGCTACAATAGGAATGTATTTGAATGTTGAGTGCATATTAAGGATATTTAATAAATGAGTTAAGTATAATAAATATATAGAAAATAAATAAATTCAATGTAATTATTTTACCAAAAAACATGGCGAAACATAGTGTGTTTAAAAATCTACTAAATTGATAGATTTTATCAGATCGCAAATATAATACAATCTATACTAATTTACTATACATTTTTTGTAAAAAAATAAATTATTGAAAATCAAACGATTACAGAAACCACTAAGAATAACAAGCTGATAGTAAGCAAGCTAACAAATTATTATTGATCCAGCCAGCGCTGAAAATTTGGAGAACGCTCTTCGCTAACAATCACTTCAATTCCCTTTGGAGTTTGGGGAATTAGTTCCAATTTAATTCTATTCCGACTTATTTTTAACATAGACTGAATGGAATCAATACGAACAAGAAATTTTCTATTAATTTGAAAAAAAACGAATGGATCTACCTGAGTCACCAAGTGGACTAGACTATCTTCAATAATATAGGCTACACCTGACTCTTTTTCCACCGCATACAGTTCTTTATCTTCTGCCATAAAATAGGCAATATCGGCAATCGCCAGGGACTTTAAAAAGTTGCCATACTTCACCAAAAAGCGCTGCTTTAGACGCAACTCAGTTTTGGGTAATAGTGGCTCAATACGTTTCATGATCTGCGCGAGCTCCTCTGCATCGAAAGGTTTTAACAGATAGGCATAACCTTGATTTTGAAAGGCTTCCAATGCATATTGTTCATAGGCAGTTGTAAAAATAAGTGGCACATCAATCGACACCTGTTTAAATATTTCAAAACTCAGTCCATCCATCAGATGGATATCCATAAAGATCAGATCAAAATGATGCTTATTGATGGTCTTCACCGCTTCCTGGATCTCCTTTGCATTGGTAAAGGTCAATGTGCTGTCCCCATAAAGGTCTGTCAACATCTCCTTTAAGCCTACAAAAGCCCAGTCTTCGTCTTCGACAATCAATATATTCCATCCCATGGGTTGAATGTAATAAAAAATCCACTTCCTAAGAAAGAAAATGGATTATTATATAAAGGATTTAAAAAAATTGACCTTATTTTAATAGATCTGGATTATTATTGATCGCTTCCTGTGGATAACGGATCACATAGCGCGGATCGTTTTGCTGCAAGGTCACTGTTCTACCAAAACTCGCATGTGTTATTGAAGGTCTTGTTGTACGTTTTAAATCGTACCAACGCAAACCTTCAAGAGCCAATTCGCGCTTACGTTCAAGTAACACGGCATCCAGCAATTGTTCTTTGGACAAATTCGCATCAGCTTTTGTTTCTTTGGCGTAAGCATCGACCGTAAATCTGTTTTTCTTCAATGCGGACAGATATTTTAGCGCTTCCGCCGTATTTCCTAAACGCACATTGCATTCGGCGATCGTCAAATAAAGTTCAGCATTTCTAAAACTAACATTAAAGCGATTTTCTCCGCCTTTAAGAGATACATAGTCACCACCTCTTTTTTGGAAGTAACGTCCCTTTCTCAAATCACCATCTGAGTAAGACGACAATAAAGAGGGTGAAATAAATGAACTCGAACGAACTTCTGGAATAGATACTTTCTCCAACGCCATAATCATCTCTTCCGACTCAAAATCGTTCGGCAGCTTACTTCCACTAGCGTTAAGATCAACCAATTTACTATTTATAGTCAATGCTTTTTCAGCTGTTTCAATTGCCTCCTTCCATTCCCCGCGATACAAATGAAGACGTGATGCCATTGCATATGCTCCACGCTTGCTAAAGCGGTAATTTGCGCCTTTGGCCTGATCGTCTACCGTAAGTAATGCCGTCCCCTTCTCCATATCTGATAGCACCTGCGTATACGAGTCACCTATGGTTGCCGGAACAAAACGTTGTTCCAGGTCGATTTTGGTCGACAGCGGAACACCACGCAAACCTACATTGCTTGTTGAATAGACTTCACTGTAGCAATTCAGTAACTCAAAATGAGCATAGGCACGCATCAGGTAAGCCTCACCTTTAATCTGATCAACGTTAGCGTTACTCGTCAATTTTTCGTCAATCGTACTGATGATCTGATTGCTGTAAAAAATACTGTTATAGAAAGCCAGATATGGATAAGCTGTGGTTGCCGGATCGGGATTTTGATCATTCCAGAGATAAATATCTTTGGTTCGAGCAGCATCTGTAGAGCTTTCATCCAAAAGCAATTCGTCCGTTCGCAATGACAAATAGGATTTATGCGCAGGGAATCCAACATAACTACTTGTCATCAAGCCTCTAAAATCACTTTCCGAGGCAGGAATAACAGTTCCGACCGGTTGTATATCTAAGTATTTATTGCAGGAAGTCAATGCACTCGCTGTCATGATCATTCCAAAATAAACTATCTTCTTCATTTTATAATCAATTAAAAGAATTAAAAACTTGCCGAAAGACCAAAAGCAAAAGATTTGCTGATCGGCTGTGCATAATAGTTACCGTAGGTTTCTGGGTCAAAAAATCCCTCATAATTCGCTCCGAAAACAAATAGATTGCGCCCTTCTACATTCACACGCAAGTTGTTTGCTCCGATCTTCTTGCTCATGGCCGCTGGCAACGTATACCCTAGACGGATACTATTGATACGGACATAACTCATTTTCTTCGCCCAGATATCATACTGATTAAATGAATTGATTGGGTCATTGCTTTCCATCCAACCATAGGCCATCCAACGCTCATTTAGTTCCGAACTGATACTTCCCAATGCTGGCAAGGCTGTCTTACCCTGTAGAGCCATCAGGAGATCCTTCGTATAATTTTGTCCGCGATCAACTTTAGCCGGATTGTAAGTCGGTGTGCGGCTTACCCAACGCTCTAGGTTGAAGACCGCTGAAATCGCCAGGTCAAAATTCGCATAGCGGAAACGGTTAGTCATACCACCTACAAATTTCGGATCCTTGCTGCCTTTGTACTTGAATTTAGCGCGGTAATCTGCTGCAGTCATGCTCGTTTGGGAGGTATATCCCGGTAAAAAATCTGCCCAAGGATCGTATAATCCGTAAAACTCTTCAAAGCTCGAAACAGAGCCATCCTGATTTCTAAATTGCATTACACCATCCTTATCCAAGCCCGCCGTCTCTAACACATATAGCCCGCTGATAGGACGTCCCTCTTGTGTCTCCGGTGCATAGGCTTTTGGATTATTCATCACTTTCAACAATTTATTGTCATTATGTGCAATATTAAAGTCCGTTGACCATGAGAATTTTTCTGTCTGGATCTGACGACTGGATATCGTCAATTCCACCCCTTGATTACGTGCCGAAGCCCAGTTGACCTGTACATCCTGAAAACCATTTTCCAAAGGCAGTTGACTATTCCCAATTAAATCCGTGCTTTTTCTATTGTAATAATCAACGGTAATATTCAGCCTATTTTTCCAAAGCCCTAAATCAATCCCCGCATTGTAAGATTGCGTGCGTTCCCAGCGTAATTTATCATTTGCGGGCATATCCACAACTACAGTCCCTTCTGTATTTCCCGGAAGTAGAGTTGAGTTGTTATATCGCCCAACAACAAATGGATAGGTATTCCGGTCCACATTTCCCTGAATACCATAAGAAGCACGTACACGGAGATCCGATAGCGCTGTCTTGCCCTTGATAAACTCCTCTTCCAAAACATTCCACGATCCAGACAATGACCAGATCGGCAAGAATCGATATTGCGGATCTACCCCAAACATATTGGAACCATCATAACGAATGCTACCATAGACATTATATTTGCGATCAAAGGTATAGGTTGCGTTTCCATAGAAGGAGGCGTATGAGTTCTCTGCAAATCCCTTTCTATACTGCAAAAATCTTCGGTCAGTTTGATTATTACTATTTGGAAAAACGATACTTTGTGTGGTTAAAGTCGCTGGATTGTATCCAAATCCTTTGGTTCCGACAAGCTTGTTCGTACTGCGTCGCAGTTCCGTTCCTCCCATGACTTCTAACTCATGTTTATCTGCCCATGTTTTATTATACTTGAGGTAAGTCTTCCAATTGTATTGAAAAATGCTATTGTAATCATTTTCAATCTTACCACCTGTTGGCAAGAAATATTTGTACGTTTTCGTCGCTGAATCGTAATACCTTGTAGCGGCACGCAATTTCCGGGTGTTATAACTTTCCTGATCGGCAAATCGCTCCATACTATTTTCATCAAACTGCAAGCCAAATTCGGTGCGTAAAGACAATTGCGGTATAATGGTATACTCCAGGTAACCAATCGCTTTCAACGCCTTATTTGTCAATGCATATTTGGTATTTTCCCGCTCCTCTATTGCATTGAAAGGAATGTAAGTATCTTTTTCATAGCCTTCGATATCTGGATCATAATTATACTTCCCAGACTGATCGCGTACAGTCAAATATGGATTAACCAAACGCATATAATTACTCGGATTGGTAAATGCATCGTCGTCCTGAATCGGGTTTTGTCTGTTGGAAACTGACCCTAATAGGTTGATTCCCGCTTTAAACCGATCGTTGATATTGAAATCATTGTTTAATGTCAATGAATAACGACGTAGATCTGCTCCTTTAGTTGCTCCTTTTTCATCATAAAAGCCGCTGGACAGATAATAACGATGCGCGTCATTACCGCCAGAGATCGAGGCTGAATACTGTTGGTTTAATGCCTGACGGTACAACTCTTTTCCCCAATCTGTTTGCTGAAGGCGCAATTGATTGATGGATTGCTGCACATCCGGAGATAAAGCGGCTAATCCACCGGAGCGATAAGCATCCAATGCATCTGCGTTATCCAGGATACGCATAACTGCTCCCTTACCCGTACGATAATTCAAGTCGGTACGGTTAGCCATCAATAGCTCGAAATCCACTTTTTCATTGGCGTTCATCAAGTTGAGTTTGCCAAAGTCAGGGCGTTCGGTCACAAAGGTATTCGCTGAGACCTGCAATTTCGCCGGGCCGGATTTACCTCTTTTTGTTGTGATCACAATAACGCCGTTAGCAGCACGTGCACCATAAATCGAAGTTGCTGCCGCATCTTTTAATACCGTGATATCTGCAATATCATCCGGATTGATTCCTGCGATTGGAAGATTATTCAGACTATTCAGGTTATCCTTATCAATTCGATTCGGCAATTCTGTTCCTTCTATAGGTAATCCATCAATAACCCATAATGGATCCTGTGTACCATTGAGTGATACTGTACCGCGGATACGGATCTGTGGTGCACTATTTGGACCACCATTAAAATTGCTCAGCTGTAAACCTGCTACCTGACCAGCAAGCATTTCATCAATAGATGCAACGCCTGTCTGTTTGATATCAGCTACATTGATTTTATTATATGCTGTTGTATTTTTACGTTTTTTGATGTCGGTATACCCTGTTACGATTACTTCATCCAGTGATTCACCACTCGGTTGTAGCAAAATCGTTCTGTGATCCTGAAATACTGGAACCTGAATACGTTGGTATCCCACATAACTAATGGTGACGTATTTTAAGTTTCCTGGAACTTTTAGGCGAAATTCGCCCGAAGCGTCAGTCAATGATCCCAATGCAGATTGTTGTACCTGATTGGGTACGCCAATGTCTTCCGCTACTGCCGAACTTTCGACAACAACCGTCGCCCCCACGACTGGCTTTAATGTGACCGCATCCAGTACCTTTCCTTTCAGCTCCTTGGATTCCTGTGCATGCGCCATTTGCACACACATAAAGGTCAGCGGTATTAAAAACTTATTCATTTTGGTAGATGTTGATATAATAGATGTTAATATATTAGTTCAATTCCAGTGTATTTGCAATACGCAATTGCAGATCCATATAATGTGCCTTTGTTGTGGCATCTCCTGTCCGTTGTTTCTGTTTCAACAATTGGTAAATCTCATACAGTTCAGCACGTTTATAGGTCAGCATATCCGATGTGCGGATCATTCCAGTGACATGCACATTACGTAAACCCGTTTGAGCAGAAGCTGCATGATGCGGATGCAAGCACAGATTAGGTTGAGTTCCCTCAATCAATTGTTCGACACCAGCTAATTTCTTGGCATTTAATTTCTCCATGGACTTATTCGTAGAGACCATCAGTACATCTACGTAATTCTGTTGCAACATGCGTGTTTTAAGATCCAATGCCTGCCCACTGACCGTTTTTGCGAAAATCTCTTTACGTACCGATGCCAAAAATGCAGGAGCACTCCATGCCTTCTTGTCGCCAAAGAGGTTTTCCATTTCGACCATACGCAATAGACGCTCATCGTTGACCAATTTGTAAAGCATGGCATACTGAAATTCGCGCTGCAGATTATAAGGTGCATATTCAAACGGTCCCATAGGTGAATCTCTTAAAGGGAAAGTTTTCGCCATCAACTCCGGAACAAATAACCACTCTGGCATATAGAACACATTTTTCTTTAAATATTCCAGTGCAGCTACCTGCTTCTCTTTAGGTACTGGACTATATGCATTTTTTTGGTCGCCCAAAACAGCATTTTCAAGATAAATACCACCGATATTATTCAGCACATGGTCAGCGTAAGCATACCATTGACCAACGACGCCCATATATAATTTACCGGCACGATAATAGTCATCCCCCGTATTCGTGGTCCAGTTGATGATATTTGGCATCATGCGACGTAAATTTTTCATCCCATATTCACCGGCTTTCATTGCATCGTCACCAAGATCTTCGGACTGTGCCCTTGGGTCGACAATATTTTTGGAATCTTGTTGTTCGCCGTAATGATATATCGGGTCATGCACATGGGCATCAATTTCTTTGCGCAACAACGGTATTTCATCCCAAGGCTGTGTTTTGCCATACCAACGGTAAGCCCATCCGATAGCATATTTGTCATAGGTTCCGATCACGGGTGTAATCTGTTCAACACCATCTTCAGGCTGCGCCACATAGTTGAAGCGCGCATAATCCATAATCGATGGTGCCGTACCGCCCATTTTTGCGGTAAAGCTTTTACTACGAAGTGAATCTACCGGAAAACTTGCCGACGACCCCATATTGTGCATCAGCCCTAAGGTATGTCCAATCTCATGTGAAGAAACAAAACGAATGGCATGGGCCATTTTTTCATCCGAGAATACATTTGATCGCACCGAAGTATCGACGATACCTGTTTGTATCCGCATCCAGCTATTTAGGATCGTCATCACGTTATGCCACCAGATAACATCCGCCTCCAAAATTTCTCCGGAGCGTGGATCCACTACAGATGGCCCCATCGCATTGGCCTGCGCTGACGCTGCGTAAACAATAGAAGATACATTTGCATCATCTGGATCAAATTTGATACTATCCGGTTGCTGTTTTGCCAAAATCGCATTCTTAAAACCGGCCGCCTCAAAGGCTTCTTGCCAATCGTGAACACCATCGATGATGGCTTGTCGCCATTGTTTTGGTGTGGCCGGATCCAGATAAAAAATAATAGGTTTCTTTGGTTCTACCAATTCACCTTTCAAGTAACGAGCTTTGTCCTCATCTTTCGGTTCAAGCCTCCAGCGGTTAACCAGATTTTTTTTATCCAGCTCCTGTTGTTTATCGTTAAAGTACCAACGTGGTGACGTAAAAAAGCCAATACGGGGATCCGCAAAACGCGCCACCATCGGCGTTTCAGGTAGTTCATATAGGTTACTTGTAACCTCTAATGAAACCGGCACCGATTCATTTCCTTCCGTTACTTTTGTCGACAGGACCGATTTAACAACAATATTATTGGAATACGACTTAATTTCTTCGATCGTGGATATACTGGTTTTAGGAGAAGTACCTAAGCCCAAAGAAGTGAAAACATCCGTAAAGCTCTTTTCCGATCCGTCAAACACTTTATTGACTTTGATCACCACAGCACTGGAGTCTTTTGAATAACTTTCGACTTTAAATGATTCGATGTAAGAAGGACGATAATTATCGTAGACCGATGCGGCAATCGCATCAGCTTTAGGCACTTCTACCTGAGGTTTAATCTCCGAAACCCATACTTCTTTCTTCTCTTTGCGCAGGGTAAATCGAATGACCTTATTTTCATAATTCATTCCCTTATTTACACCAGCTTCATTCAACGCCAATGGAACGGAAGACAATTTTTGGATCAGGAGAATATCCTGTCCCATTTTTTTCAATGGAATTTCAAAGTAATAATTATTTTCCTTTCGGATCACACCAAACATACCGCTATCCACGCGCGCGTCTTTAAACAGTTTGTCATAGGCAATCGTCGTATCTTTCTTGGCGGTAGAATCTTTCGCAGAGGTAACAGTCTCTTTTTTTCGTAAACCTACAGTTTGCAATACAGAACAAGATTGCATGAGGCCTGCCGAAAACAAGAGGCTAAGGGCTAGCTTGGTATAAGTGTTGTTCATTTAGAATAATTATTTCTGAGTGCTGTTTTTCAATAGCATACATGCATTTGTTGCACCCGGTTTGTTTTTCAATGGCATTGTAGTGATCATCTACTCCTGATAGCTCTCTTATCAAGCGCTATTGAGCTGAAGATCATTTCATCCGAATAAGATTAGGTTAATCTTGCAATTAAATTCCTAGATCAGAAGCCAAATTTGTTAAAAATATTGTACAGAATCACCACGAAAGGGACGAGCCCGTATTTCTAACGTATGAACACGCGCATCGAAACTATGAACACGTGCTCAACAGACTTATCTTTACGCTATTTTAATGATCTAGCAAGGGTAAGTTGACAAAAAAGCGACCTTCTTCTGTTCCAAAGTCAAAACCATCCAACGTATAGTGGGCATACATAGATACCAAGTAATTAAGCCCATATCCTTCACCTTCCACCTCTGTCCCCTGTCGTGGCTGCCAATTGTTGCTTACTTTGATGATATTGGCGTCTGATAGATAAACAATATGGATCTCAAGTGGATTTTCCGTCGAAATCCGTGTATGTTTGATCGCATTTTCCACCAGCATCTGCAAGGCCAACCGTGGTAGCTTCGCTCCCATCACATCCATTGGAATGGAGATCTCCATATCCTTCAACGCTGTTCCAAAACGCACCTGCTGCAAAAAGAAATAAGCTTTTGCCAGTTCCAGTTCTTCTTGTAGCGAAGACCAGTCCGACTCGTCCGTACGCAGCATTTTACGATAGACCTTTGTCATCTTGCCAACGAATGACTTGGCCAGATCATTATCCTTACCGATCAGATATTGAAGTGAACCAAACGTATTAAACAAAAAATGTGGATTGATCTGTTGCCGCAATTGAACCAGACGCATCTGCGTATATTCATTTTCCTGCTGCAAAGCCATTAATTTGAGTTGCTGAATTTTGCGCCGCTCAAGCACATTAAAATAGATAAGTGCTATTGCTACAAGCATCAAACCAACTCCAAGTAAAATACTATAAGTCATCACCTCCTGGACTTCCTCCTCAATAGTCAACAACAAGACGCTTACCCGAATTTCACCACCCACAAAAATAATGGGACAGGGGTAGGAAGTAACCATCACATCCAACTTTAGGTAATCCGACTTGACGATCTTTCCCTGTGTAATAATATCACTATCCTTCGGGCGGCCCCATTTTCGGCTTTCAGGTGAAACAATGCAGATCCCTTTATCGCTATATATTTCAAAATAAGCTCTTCTTCCAAAATAGAGATTGGCGAAATAAGCATTTAATTTTTCAATATCGACATAGACATGGTATAAGCGATGTTGTATTGTACGCGTTTTAAGCAGTACCCACATCTTATTATCGACACGATCCAAGTGACTGGCCGGAACGAGGATAAGTAGGGAATCACGACGGATATCCCCCGATGGTACGGCATCAACCAACCTTTTCTCAGACGTATATAGCTCCTGTTGTAACAATTCCAGTTGCTTATTCACCAGCAACATATTTTCATCGGCAAAATCTACCAATATTCTTTTATTCAGTCGAGCTATTTTATGGTGGATAATACCGAGCAGTCCCCCACCTATCAACAGCAACAAAAGCAAACAGAAAATGAGTATGGTACTGTTTTTCTGTTCCGCATTTTTAAATCGAAAATTCACCCTGCAAAAATACAGGAAAATTTTCGAGCAATACAAAACTACCTGATAAGAAAGGACTTTGCCCACTCATTTGTCAATAAAAAACCACATATTTCTTTAGTAGTATCAAAATAAATCAGTCAATCAATGGACTTTAGCAATAATTTTCGGACTTTTGTAGCCACAAAAAAACAACACTGTGTCAAAAGCAACATTTCTAAAGCTTGCCAAACGAATCTCTATCGGGTTAGTAAGCTTCATAACACTATTCATTCTTTGTATATTATCCATTCCCTACATCTTCGAAAAAGAAGTAAACGACAAAGTTAAGTCACTGGCAAACGAGCATATCAATGGGGAGCTCAACTATACAAAGGTCAGATTGACCTTCTTTGATCAATTCCCGCTATTGACTGCGTCAATGGATGATGTGTTGTTAAAGGGCTCGGAACCATTCAAAAAAGACACCCTGCTTGCAGCCAAACAGGTAAGCTTTGGGATTGACCTCATGAGCCTACTCAAATCAAAAATTATTATTGACAAGTTTATCGTTAACCAGGGGAAGATCAATATTCTGGTTGATTCCTTAGGTAACGCCAACTACAACATATACAAGTCTACACCAACGGATTCCACAAAGACAAAAGATAATTCCGAGAGTAACGCATTGGCCTTTCAACTGATTAAATTTGAAAAGACCAATCTGCATTACGAAGACCAATCTATTCCACTGTGGATTGATGCAAAAGATCTGGACTACGAGGGTAAAGGTGATCTGATGTCGAATATCTTTGATTTGAATACCAGAGCCAAGATTGCCGCTTTTTCTTTTTCCTTTGACGATGAACTCTATGTCGACAAAAAATCAATTGATGCCAATTTATTGACGCGTATCAACACCGATAATTTATCATTCATATTCGAACGAAATGATATCAAAATTAATCAGCTACCAGTAAGATTCCGGGGCTTATTATCCTTTATATCGCACGGTTATCATCTGGACTTCAAGTTAAAATCCCAGGAGAGCACCCTAAGTGAATTGCTGTCACTGGTTCCCAATAGTTACGCATCATGGATAAAAGATCTATCCGTCAAAGGCACTTCCGAAGTTTTTGTAAATTTAATTGGTGACTATATTGTTGACAATAATGAGATGCCCGATTTATCCCTGGGACTGACCATAAACAACGGATATATGGCCTATAAAAAATCCAATAATCCATTGACTGACTGGAACGCGAAGTTAAAGATTGATCTTCCAGCCTTAAATCCCGACTCGCTCCGGATTGATCTGAAACAGTTTGACTTTAAAGTCGCATCAGGTTATTTCAACGCAAAAGGACAGATCGCAGGACTTCATCCAGTGACTGTACATGCGGATATGAAAAGCGACCTCGACCTGGGCATACTCTATTCTTCCCTACAATTTCCGGGCTTCTCCTTGGGCGGACGATGGAATCTTGACGCCAAGGTCGACGGAACCTATGCCAAAGCAACACGCAAAGTCGGACTTCAAAAACGCGAAGAGGAATATATTGCTTCCATACCGACATTTGATATCAAAAACACCCTCACAGACGGCCATTTCAAACTAGCTGATCTCCCAAAAGGACTTGACAAAATCGTTTATCGTCTTGAAGCAAAAGATCCGGATGGCAAAATGAAAAGCGCATCCATTTCTATTCACGACATCTCGATTCAGGCACTCAACAACTATATTAAAGGTTATGTTTCGATAACAGATTTCAACAAAATTGCGGTACAGTCTGATCTCAAAGCCTTATTCAATTTGGCCGATATCAAAAGCTTCTACCCGATCAAAGATATCGAACTGGCTGGGCTGATCGATGTAAACCTCAATGCAAAAGGTTATGTCGATCTCAAACGGAATATTTTTCCCGAAACCAATACTTCCATTGTGATGAAAGATGGGTTTATCAAATCCAAGGAATACCCTATTCCAATGGAAAATATACATGTTGAAGCCTTCGTGAATAGCGAGAAGGGATCTTTACGTGATTTGAGTGTCAAGATACTACCCGTTTCATTTACCTTCGCCGGGGAACCATTTTTCCTGAATGCAGATCTGCGCAATTTCAATAACATCAACTATAATATTCAGTCCAAAGGAAAACTCAACCTCGGTCCTATCTATAAGTTTTTTGCTTTGGACGGAACCAATGTTGATGGCTTTATCCATACAGATTTCAGTCTCAAAGGTCTTCAGAGCGATGCCACCAACGGCCGTTATGCCAGACTCCATAATAGTGGACGCATCAACATCGGCAAGATCCAAGTACAGACAGATCTACTCCCTCAACCTATTGCAATCAAAAGTGGTGACTTTAGCTTCCATCAGGAGAAAATGAACTTTGACAGATTTCTGGTCAACTACGGCAGAAATTCGATCTCCGTAAAAGGTTACATGAATAATATCATCAATTATCTGACAAATAGCAACGCCGCTTTACAAGGACAGTTCACACTCAACAGTAAAAAAATCACCGTTGATGATTTCATGGTTTTCGCGGATAATCCTTCAGCAGCACCCTCTTCTTCTGAGACAGGTGTGGTCCTTTTGCCCAAAAATCTTGATGTTCAGGTGCTAGGTTTGGTCAACAATGTTTCTTACAACAGCATGAACATCAGAGATTTCAAGGGAGATCTACAGATCAAAGAAGGCAAACTGGCGCTCAACAATACCACTTTTGAACTAGCGGGATTAAAAGCAGCTATGAATGGAAATTATAGACCAATAAATCCCCGCAGAGCTGCATTCGACTACGCCGTAAAAGCAGACAGCTTTGATATTCAACGTGCCTATAAAGAAATACCAATGTTTAGAGAGATGGTGACTGCTGCCAAAAACGCACATGGCCTTGTATCACTGGATTATAAATTAGGCGGTTTATTAAATGGTAATATGCAGCCTGTCATGCCTTCCATAGTCGGTGAGGGTAGCCTGACCTTGAACCAGATTAAATTCAGAGGTTTCAAATTATTGAATGGCATTAGCGAATCCACCTCAAAAGAAAAATTGAAAGACGGTGAAGTGAAAAAAGTGGTCATCAAATCGCATATCAAGAACAATGTCATGACCATCCAACGTACCAAAATGAAGATGATGGGATTCAGACCACGATTTGAAGGCCAGGTTACACTTGATGGACGGATGAATCTCGGGTTCAGACTTGGACTGCCACCATTTGGAATCTTCGGAATACCGATGCGCATCACTGGTACCGCTGATAATTTTCAACTTAAAATGGGAAAATACAAAGAGGAGGATCTCGACATGGACATGGACGATGAGGATAGCAAAGTATACAAAGAATCCCAAAAAGAAAAAACAGAGGCTGCAAAATAAGTTGCGCTTTGGATAAATATAGCCCCCTATCACTGATCTTGTTTAATGGGATAATATCAGTGATAGGGGGCTACTCATTTACAGCAGGATGGAATACTAAAACCCATAAAATAAAGACTATAAATAAAAAGACAACAAACGTAATACAGATTTAATATTACGTTTATCCAAATAATAGTTGAATCATTTAGTTTCGCAATTAGCATACAAACTATTTGCTATTCGGATTGTATACGATTACATAAACCTAAAACGATGATTCAAAGACAAACACTTGGATTGATTTTTATGCTTGCAGTGGCGAGTGTCAGCTGTCAGAAAAATGAAATAGCTCCAGCGTCCATAGAAACTGAAACAGCTTCAAAACTTAAAGCGAGCACAACTGCTGCTGCTGTTAGTGTCAACAATTATGTCAATACCAGTACCTATATCAATTCAGGATTCAGTTTTCTAAATCCTTCCCAGGTAAATAAAAACCGTCAGGCCATTGGTGGGAGTGCTTACACCGAGGTATATGGGTTCAACATTCCCGAAGAAAATCGGGTGCGGGGTATCCGGTGGAATAGTGATGATGAAACCACGGCCATCTGGCGGCCACAGGGGATTGCCGGGTTCACAAAAGATGGAGTCCGTTATCTTTTGGTCAGCTGGTATGCTCGGAATAATGCCGAGCACAAAGGTTCCCGCATTACCCTGATTGACATTAGCCCAAGTTCAAGTACCTATCTGACCTACCGCCATATCCTTCTGGTTCAACCCGATATTCCTAGCGGAACGACAAACCATACACAATATGGTATTTATGCTCCACTTAAAGTACATGCTGGTGGAATCGCCTACTTCAAAGGCAAAATCTACCTGAGTAGCACAAATCTGGGCGTCAGGGTGTTCGATCTTGATAAAATTATTGAAGTTAGCACGGGTGATGACACCAGCGAGAAATGCGGAAAAGATGCCAATGGCAATTTATATGCATTCAACTATCGGTATATATTACCACAAATAGGATATCAAAAGATCAATAATGCCAGTCCCTTTTCAACCATTCAAGTCAATGATGAAGGAACCCAATTTTGGACTGGCCAATACTATGCTGGCAGCGCTGATGCCGCCATCGTGCCACAAGTTTTTGGCTTTCCTATTGACGCGGATGGTAAACTTCAAAATTCAGGTATTGTTACAGTTACACCAAAAAACAGTCTATTTACTGATAACCATGCCCACGGGATTCAAGGTGTATTCCGAAAAGGAAACCGGACATGGCTATCCTGCACAGGATCTCCGAGCAATTCCTACGGATCCAATGCAAGACTGGCACGCTACAGCGATGGCGCAGATGACACTGTCCGTTACAGATGGCCCTATGGTGCCGAATCCCTATATTATGAAGCAACTTATGGTTATCTCTGGAGTCTGACCGAATTCGAACCCAATGCCGGGGCACAGAATGGCAGTCAGGTCAATCGCTGTATATTTGCCGTAGATTTTTCCAAATATGAATAGCCCCTCTTAACAGTCGATGAGCAAAATATAAATATCGTAATTTAAGAATGCAACAAGATTTATTATCTTTAATACTGTATTCAAAACAATCGAAGCTATGCGTTATTTAACAAGTATACTATTTGCATTATTGGCCATCTGCAGCTGGTCAAGTTTTAACACCATTCAAGATCAGAAAAATCCATTATATGGAAAAATATTTCGGGAGATTAATGAAATTCCGGGATTGGCCAGCTATGCCCATGCATCAGGTGCAGTGATAGATGCAAACAAAAGTGCAAGTGGTGACTATCGCTTTGCGGCTGGGTATTATACCAGCGATAAAAACGGGATTTGTATTTTGAATGAATTGCTTGATGACAAGGAGAAGGGAAATGGTCAAGTGAAATATAAGATCCTGGATACAATCAATATTCGTAAGCTCAAAGCCAACGAACAACTTAGCCTTTGCAACTGTAGAGTAGGCAACAAATTTGACAGCGAAATTGTTGCTATTAGTGTTGTCGAGGAAGACAAAGAATATTTCAACAAGACCCTCAAAGCATGGCGATTGAACACCAAGACTGGAAAGATAGATCCAATACAAAATACCAAAACAATCAATTGTGCCAACGAGGGTTATGGTATCTAAGCATAGTTATGGCCTTTAATTTAAATCAGGCCATCTGCTTTCAACCTATCAAAAACATGCAACACGCCGATCACCTGAATAGGTTCGCGTAAATAATCTTCATGGGAGAAGTACTTCACTTCTCCTATTTCGTTACTTGGTTGTATCGTTTCCGTAAGTGGATACAGAAAACAATCCTGTTCCATGATCACATCAGGGATCATACCATAGGCTGGAGCGGTAATATGGCAATAGTACGAAATCTTTTGCGGGTCAAGATCTATGTTCAATTCCTCTGAAATCTCACGACGGAGTGATTGTAATGAATCCTCCCCTGCATCTATTTTACCACCCGGCAGGTACCAAGCTTTTTTATTATTGCTGTAGGCCAGTAATATTTTGTTATCCGCTATACTAATCAATCCGGCTGTTGGTAAACCCTTCGTAATTGTCGACATCTGTTTCCGTGTATCTATCTAATTAAAGTATCTGTTGTGAAATTACTTTTTTGACGTCATTAATACAAGAAAAAAGCTAAACTCACCCATTCAAAAGAATATCCCCTCAGACACGGTTCATTAATAGAATACCGTCCCGGAAAGCGACATGCAGTTCTTCACGAATTACAACTGATAGGCAATTTCCTTTATTTGCATAAAAGGCTGCAGTATACAGTTCTTCACTAACTATCCCATGTGATAAGAACGGTTTTGGAAATAACGGCTATTTTTTTCAAGCAATTTCTTTAAGCTCCTTAAAAAAATCTGTGCATGCTCCATTGTAAAACTTAACGGTGGCAGTAGCCTTAATGTATAAGCACCGGCATATCCAGTAAAGATCTTCTCGTCAAATAGCAGCTCCTGTCGCAGTTGTTGTATATCGGCATCAAACTCTACACCGATCATCAAGCCTTTCCCCCTCACCTCAGCCACAGCAGCGATATCCTTCAATTCACTTATTAAAAAACCACCTACTTGCGCCGCATTATCAATCAGCTTTTCATCCCGGAGAACCTCCAATACCGCTATTGCAGTGGCGCAGGCTAGATGATTGCCGCCAAAGGTCGTCCCCAATTGCCCCATGAGTGGATTGACAGCAGGTGAAATAATAGTCGCAGCCATAGGGAAACCGTTGGCTATTCCCTTCGCTACAGTAACTAGATCCCCCTTTATTCCGGCATACTGGTGTGCGAAGAACTTTCCGGTACGGCCATACCCCGATTGGATTTCATCTAGAATAAGCAAGGTGCCTGTTTTTGTACAGATCGCTCTGACTTCCTGTAGAAATTCATCTGTGGCGACCTGAATTCCGCCTACCCCCTGAATCGGTTCCACAATCACTGCGCAATATGCCTCGGTTTCCAATTGTTTTCTCAAACTGGACAACTCATTGAATGGACTGAAAAAGTAATGACCATTATCATTTACAGCAGCACGGAGGCTCGTATTATCAGTCGCTGATACAGCACCGGAGGTTCTGCCATGAAAGGCATTAGATAAGGATAAAACCTTTTTTCTCCCTGTAAAAAACGAGGCTAGTTTCAAGGCATTTTCATTTGCTTCCGCACCAGAATTCGAAAAAAATACCGCATAGTCGGTGTATCCGCTCATAAGGCCCAATTGATGTGCCAGTTGATGCTGCAAGTCATTGTATATCGTATTCGAATAGAAGCCAATCTTGCCCAACTGTTGCAAGGTACTATCGACAACATGCGGATGTGTATGCCCCACAGCGACAACAGCGTGCCCGCCATACATATCCAAATAGGCCTCTTGCTGATGGTCATATACGAAACAGCCAGCCGCACGTTCAATCTGGATATCCAATTTTTCAAATACAGGAAATGGTTTCATCAAATGGTCAAGATTTAGTTAAACCCAAAAATCAGATTAAATCTTTCCTTGTAGGTAGTCCAGGATCAATTTAAAGCAAATAGTCCAGTTACTACCACCAGAAGTAAACAGCTCATCTCAAACCCAATACCTGAAAAACAAATGCGATCGAATCATCGTAAAGGGTTTCAATCCAAAAGAACAATTGTATCTTTGGGTGAATTACCGAATAAAATTGACCCATGCTCAGACCCTGGAATTTGACGATGGAGATAGACCGATCTTCCACAAAGGCGATTTATTTACAATTAGCAGATAGTATTGCCGCTGATATACAGTCAGGCAGACTGGCTTGTGGCACAGCCTTACCGAGCAGCAGGGCCCTCGCTACACAGTTGAAGCTAAACCGTAATACGGTTGTTGAAGCTATCCAACAGCTCCTGAGTGAAGGATGGGTCGTTAGTCAACAGCGGCGTGGGATTTTTGTGGCCCAACAGCTCCCGTCTTTGCTTTCCAAAGCTGAAAGTTCCACCCGAATCAAATCCGTATCAACTCTTCAGGCACCATTGCGCATTATCTTCGATGATGGTAATCCAGACAGCAAGATTGCTCCCATCGACCAGCTCGGACGCGCTTATCGACAGATTTTCAAACGGAGTGCCCGATGGAAGATGATGGGCTACGCCGACCCAAGGGGACATATTGATTTTAGGCAAGCCATAGCCGACATGCTCAACCAGGAACGCAATATGAATATCACCTTGGACAACCTATGTATCAGTAGAGGAAGCCAAATGGCTATGTATCTTATTGCTCAATGTCTACTGGAAAAGGATGACTATATTTTCGTCGAGTCTCCTGGCTACCACTCTGCCTGGAAGATATTCGAGCATACCGGAGCAAAACTTATACAAATCCCTGTTGATAATGAGGGTATCATTGTCGAAGAAATGATACCCCATCTAAAGGCAAAAAAAAATATCAAAGCTCTATACATTACACCGCATCGACAATATCCGACAACGGCTACGTTAAGCCCCGCCCGCAGGTCAGAGCTGATTCAATTATCCAATGCATATGGATTTACGATTATCGAGGACGATTATGATTACGAATTTCATTTCGATCACACGCCATACCACCCGCTGGCCTCGGCTGCCGAATTGCAACATTCGATCTACATCGGAACATTGAGCAAAGTCGTAGCCCCTGCACTTCGTATAGGCTATCTTGTCAGCAAAAATCAACATTTATTGCAAGCTATTGCTCAACTACGTTACCTCATCGATATACAAGGCGATAATATTATGGAGCAGGCAGTTTTGGAACTTATTCAGGACGGCACCGTAAGAAGACATATCCGCAAAGCAACCAACTATTATCGAGGCAAGCGGGACTTTATGGTCAAGCAACTCGATCTCCATTTATCAGAGCATGTAAGTTACCATTGTCCCCAAGGTGGATTAGCAGTCTGGCTTGCTTTCAAACATCAAGTAGACTGGACATTGCTCTTCAAAAAGCTGAAAGAAAAATCAATCCATATTCCACATCCAGATAACTATCATAAAGACGATAGTTACGGTGGCTTGCGTCTAGGTTATGGGTCTATTTCCGAAGAGCTGATCGAAGAGGGAATCAGGGGCTTGGCGGAGCTGCTCAAACTTGCCCGGATTTCTGGATAAGTGCGCTAATACGTTAAAAATTGCTAGACCGTTTTGACCTTTTGAAAAGATCAAAAAGATTAAAATTTCGACAAATACACCACCAGCAGCATATAATTTCGCCTGATCAAGACCGATTAAAAGAATAGTATAGGACAAAAGTTAAAAACGGTTAATTTTATTCAAAAACGTAATTATTTTGTCAAAAACCTATCTTTTCACCCTTTAGTTGTACAAATTAACCGTAGTTTTACGGCGCAAAATCACAACTTGACTAATTTGTAAGATTTGGCTGTAGAAAAAGAGAGAAAAGAGTACATTATTTTATGACTGAAAGAATACCGAGCAGGCCGTATGCAGCAATAACTGGGGTTGGTGGATATATTCCACCAAACAGAAGATCCAATACCGATTTAGAGCAGTTTTGCGAGACCTCCGATGAATGGATTATCAAACGTACGGGAATTAAGGAGCGAAGGATATTGGATGAAAATCTTGCCACATCGGATATGGCCGTCAAAGCCATTCAGGATCTAGCAAAACAATATAATAAAGATTTGCGGGATGTAGATGCGCTTATCGTAGCAACATCTACACCAGATATGCCTATGCCAGCAACGGCTAATATTATTCTCGAAAAATTGGGGCTGACCAATGTATGGGCATTTGATGTCAATGCCGCTTGTTCAGGTTTCCTTTATGCTTTGGATATGGCTTCGTCGCTCGTGGAGACACAACGTTACAAAAATGTGCTTGTTGTCGGCGCAGATAACATCAGTACTTATGTCGATCTAAAAGACCGTTCTACTAATATTCTATTCGGAGATGGCGCTGGCGTAATTTGGCTTGAACCCTCAATTGAAGGTGGTGTTATGGATGCCTACCTGCGTAGCAATGGTGCTGGACGTGAATTTTTGAAGATCGAAGCCGGTGGTTCCCTCTACCCGATCGACAGCAACCTACCCGTAAATGACAACCGTTTTCTCAAACAAGATGGTAAAACTGTCTTTAAACATGCAGTTCAATCGATGAGTGATGCCTGCAATACCGTTTTACAGCGCAATAACTTACAGATTGAGGATATCAACTGGTTAATTCCACATCAAGCCAACCAACGTATCATCGATGCAGTTGGTCGTAGCCTTAATATTCCTGAAGATAGAGCACTTAGTAATATCGAATATCTAGGTAATACCATTGCAGCGACGATCCCTTTGTGTATCTGGCAAAATATTAAAAAACTGAATACCGGTGACCTTGTGATGCTGACTGCTTTCGGAGCAGGATTCTCTTGGGGAGCGAGTCTATTTAAATGGATGATTTAAACGATCCAAACCTGGTCTGTTAAAAGAACCGGAATAACATAAAAAAGCGCCAGAAATTTAACGATTTCTGGCGCTTTCTTTTGTGCTGTCCACTATAGAGAACATCTGCTTAAAAACATGGGATTTCCAGAAAACAAAGGGCATACAAATTCATATCAACAAGTATATTAATAAAGAACTAATAGGGACATTACCCGGACTTCATTCGGAACTCATTCGGATAAAAGCGTATAAAGTCCGGGTAAAATCTGGATAATTTAACAATCAGATCTATATTATTTAAGGAAATAGACCCAATCTGCTACCTTATTAACCAGTAACAGAGAAAAATAAAATCCATGGGTGAGATTATGTGCACACCGCATTAAGAAATTCCACAAAAAAAAGGGGGGGCGCATACCGCGTCCCCTCTTCTATCCGTATTAAAAATCCGTTCGTTAATAATTCAACGATAGTCCCACACCAAATCCCATATCACTATCGTAATGTGTTCTGAAGGCCATATTCTTTGTGATGATATAATTCAGTCCGGCCATATACTCAAGATCCGAGTTGACCATAAAATCGCCACGTATTCTTCGTGAAATCGGGATATCCTCCCGCATCATTTGCAATCGAACAATACCGTCATGATACACTTCGGCCTGAAAATTCACCAACATCGGTAGCGTATACATAAAACCCAGACTCACCGCTTTGCGGCTATCTTTTTTATTTGCCTGACCGAAGATATTCTTTTCATGTTCATCGTCGCCCATTCGGCGGTAACGGTAATCAAAACCTACAAAAGGCATAAACCACTGCATCTTTCCGAAAAATCGTCCCAAGTGTGTCTCCACCTCGTAACCATGCATGTCGTTGTAACCCAATCGCCATTCCGATCCCAGTTGCCAGCGCGCATTCTGAAACATCGCCTGGCCATCATTTCCGTTGGTCGCAAAATCATTCTGCGCCATAAAATGCGTCATATTGCTTTCATGTTGCAGCTCCTTATATGCTTTGGCTTTATCGGGTAGATATGGATTTTTATAGTCATCCACAGCAAATACCCGGTTCATTCCGGCCATCATATGGTATAAGATATGGCAATGAAAAAACCAATCACCTTCTTCATTTGCCAAAAACTCAATGGTATCTGTTTCCATTGGCATGATATCGACCACATTTTTCAATGGAGCTTTTGCTCCTTTGCCATTCAGCAATCTAAAGTCAAAGCCATGTAAATGAATCGGGTGGCGCATCATTGAGTTGTTGTAGATAGTAATCCGTAGCACTTCCCCTTTCTTCACCGGAATCTTATCGGTCTCCGAAAGAATTTTATTATCCATGCTCCACACATAGCGGCTCATATTTCCTGTAAGGGTAAATTTAAGATCCCGCACGGGAGCGTTCTTCGGCAATTCGGTCTCATGGGGAGATTCCAGCATCGCATAATTCAATGTGACGATATCACCCAGTGCATTCGCATTGTAACGGTTTGGATCCTCATCGGCCTTCATCTTCCCATGATCCATACCTCTATGCTTGCTGTGATCTTCCTTTTTCTTTCCATCTCCGGTAATTTCAGAATACATGACTACATTCATATCCATCTGATTCAGGCTCATATTCATGCCCATATCATTCAGATTACCGTCCATCTTCATCATGTCATTCATCATCTTCATTCCCTCAAAATATTTGAGACGAGGGAGTGGTGAAATCAATTGCTTGATGCCATTACCAACAAAATAACTCGCCGATTGCGTCCGATCCTCCGTTGTAGCCATAAACTCGTAGGCTGTTCCCTCATTAGGAATCGTCAGGACCACATCATAGGTCTCCGATACCGCGATCATCAGCCTATCCACTTCCACAGGTAGCACATCATTACCGTCATTAGCAACCACGGTAATTTTCCCACCTGCATAGCGTAGCCAAAAATAAGATGAAGCACCACCATTTGAAATCCGTAAACGTACCTTGTCTCCCGCTTTCAATTTCTTTCCATCTACTTCCTTTAGATCCGTAGAATGGGCACCATTCAACAGGATCTTGTCGTAGTATACATCACTGACATCCATGGCGAGCTGACGCTTCCATTCATTGGTGATTTTCGTTCCAAACTTGCCTTCTTTGATCGCCTCCGCGTAAGATTGGGTAGCCCCTTTTTTAATAGCTGCCCAGTCATTTCCCGTATGTAACATCCGCTGGATATTATCCGGATTATAATTTGTCCATTCACTTATGATTAATGGAATCGTAGGTAAATCATCTATTCCTTTGCGAAAAGTCTTGTCATCCGCACGTTTGTTCAAAATAAGGCTACCATACATGCCGATCTGTTCCTGCAAGCCCGAATGCGAATGATACCAGTGAGTTCCATGTTGAATAATCGGGAAACGATAGGTATAAGTCGAGTTCGGCTTAATCGGCTCCTGCGTCAGATGCGGTACACCATCCTCTTTGTTCGGAAGAAAGATACCATGCCAGTGCAGTGATGTGCTTTCTTTCAGTTCATTGTGAACCACAATTTCCGCTGTATCTCCTTCGGTAAATGTCAACGTCGGCATAGGAATCTGCCCATTTACGGAAATGGCCCGTTTTGCTTTGCCTGCATAATTCACAATGGTATCCCGAACATACAGTTCGCGACGCACCACCTTCTGCGCAAACACAGCGGCCTGGGTCATTAATAGTAAAACAATTATTATTATATTCTTCTTATTACTCATTTTCATGCGATTACTTCATTAAAACTCCATTACTTTTAGGTCCCACACCATACTGATAGACCAGCCGTGCGCCATGGTGTCCCGTGATAAATAGTGTCACAGACAAACTTATCAACAAAATCACGATCAAATAGTTTGTCCAGATGACTTTACTCCTTCGCAATGCCACGAAGCGTACAACTGTGGTTATCCCCGCCAGCCAGAAGCTGATCCAGGCATAACGTTGGTGGATATCAAAAACGGCAAAGGCTTCCTCATCGGCATCCCCCGAAATATGGGATGCAGTCTGAATTGCTGCAAAAGCCCCTATTGTTCCCAAAAACAACAGGATAAAAGTCAAGATATTTAGCTCCCGCCGATATCGGCTATGGCATACAGCCACCACCTGACTGAGCAAGGCTAAAAGCAGCAGCACTATAGGGAAATGAACCACCAAAGGGTGCAAGTTGGGAAATCCTTCAAACAACTTTTCCATCACGCTATTGAATTGTCTCTACAGTAGATCCACAGGTAGGCATTGATTTACCCAGATAAGGATTGTCGATTGCCTTTTGTTTGCTCAACCAATGCGCACCTTTACCCTCATTATACATCGGGCAATGCTGGTAATAGATCGGAGCATCCGGCCGCACTACTTTTAGCAATGCGTACATATTTTTGGATAGCGTCACGAAGTGCTCACGTTGATGTCCATTTTCATCAATCCCCGCGATATGTTCTGTATCAAAGGCCAATTTCCGTTTATACTGTTTCCAGGCAGCAGCAGAAGCGATATCCAACCTGGTGGCATCAATCTTCACAACCGCAGCCTCCATCTTTTTTGCAGCCTGCTGCGCCGCCTGTCCATTATCTCTCGCCAGCGCATCTTTTAATTCAAAGTAAGCACTGTACACCTCATCAAGAGATCTATCCTTTGCGACTGGAGCCTCGGCCTTTATCATAGCAGCAGTTTCGGTAATCTCCGCTTTTGCTGTTGTATCTTCTGCACCAACTGTATCTGATTTCGTTTTATCTATAGCAGCCCCCGTCTCCTCTGCTTCCTTTGCCATATCTGCAGCATGTGTATGATTCGGTTTTGAGTTGTTGCAAGCAGCAAGTGTCATTGCTGCAACTACAATCAGTATCATTCTTTTCATTTTAAGTCTATTTATTGGTTTATATTTTCAACGTATTTCCGATAATTTTCTTCGTTTTCAAAATAAGAAACTTCACCCTGATCACCCGTTATGGCAATAGCTGCATTGGCCTTATCAACCTCTTTCTTGGACAAGGGATCAATAGCAACACGGACAGCGGCTTCTTTAGGGATTCGTTCCTTACACATTTCACAGCAGCCATAATAAGCCTTGCCCTCATGTTTGACCAGCAGTTGTTTCTTGGCCATAAAAGCATCATTGACCATACATACCTCTTCAGTAGGCACGAGATCTCCTTTTTTGTACTGCTTTGAAGCAGCCGCTACATGCCTCGTTGTATCCCTTTCTGAACTCGTAAGCGCTGCTTTTGAATTGCTTTGTGGATTGGTGCATGCCGTCAATATGAGGACAAACACCGCTATAATAGCAACTAAATATTTCATTGGGCTTGCTATTTAATTAAGCGTTTCGACTGTACTTCCACAAGTAATCATTTGCGATCCGTAGAATGGATTTTTAACGGCCTTTTCCTTGCTCAACCAATTTGCGCCTTTCCCTTCGTTAAACATCGGACAATGTTGATAGTAGATAGGGCTCCCGAAAGAACTCACTTTGACCAGTTCATAAAGCTTCGTCGAAAGCGAAGCAAATGCAACACGTTGTTTGGTCACATCCTTACTCTTCGCGATGGTTGCAGCGTCAGCAGTCAAATTGTTCATTACCTTCATCCAGACAGTATGTTCAGCGGATGCAAGCTTATTCATATCCACGGTCTTGATCGCTTCCTGCAATGCCGTTGCCTTGGTCGCTGCCGCCTGTGCATCCGTCTTGACCAGCGCATCTTTTAAAGCAAAGTATTGATCGATCACATTTGTCAATTGTGTTACTTTTCCGGTTACCGCAACAGCAGCTGTAGCATTCTGATGAGCTGAATGGTCTGTTTGCCCCGACTGATGTTGTCCACTAGTTTCTGTAGTTGTTGCAGGCTGCGATTTTGATATAGGTTTTAATGTTCTTGTGTATTGATCTGCTTTAGGCAACTTGGCATAAGCATCGTCAGGCGCCAGAAACTTCTCACTGTCAAATCCTGCTAAGGCAATACGCTTTAAAACCTCATCTTCATTTGTTTTTGAAGCATCATAAGTGATCGTCGCAATTTTAGTTTCCTGATTCCAGTCTACCTGGGCAGTCTTTCCGGCCTTGCCTTCCTGCTCGATGACAGTTTTTGCAGCGGCGGTATTTCCGAAGACTTTTACCGTTGCTGTTTTCGCGTTTTTGATCTGTGCCTGTATAGTATTATTGGTCAGTAATACTAGGGTTACTAAGCCAATTATTGAAATGGATTTCATCTGTAAATATTTATTTATTCGTGTTTATTTTAATTGTATTCATGAACACCCTACGTTCGATTATTGATAATGTTTGTTTTCATTGGTCTCAATGAACTCGTTACACTTGGTTTATTTTTTAATAACCATAGGATATCCCCAAAAAATTTGATTCGTATTTATGCTTTTCAAATAAGAGTACCTGATAATGAATAAATTTCTGATAAATAACTATGACAACTCCGTCAGCAGCAAGCTATTCATAGCTAAAAACTGTAGACCGTCACCGGATCATAAGTTCCCATGGGCGTTTTCAACGAATACATTAAGAGGGGTTTTGAACGCCGATGGCGATCCAAAAAAGACGTAGCATGGGCTACCATCGATGATTAGGCTATTTTGGGAGGCTGCCAGATCGAAAAATAAGCATCCGAGCAAAAAGGCTGCTTGTACAACGTATACAATTTGAGATGATCTGTATCTGATGGCAAAATAAGATCTACTTCATAAAAAGAGATCATCGGATTACATTGCATAGAAGTACGACATGATTTTTCGGCACAGTGTTTACCACAGTCATCACCGTGATCACTTGAAGTTCCTGAATCCTGCTTTTTATCTTTACAGCAATCTTTCGTCTCGGTATCCTTTACATCTTGCGCTTTGTCAGTACAACAGGATTTCTCCTCCTGCTTCGGTGTTTCGGGTGCTAAATGGCAGGCAAAACCCAGACTTGGTGCTAAAAATAGCCCCAAAATACAGATGACCAACAAGATGTTGACTTTTGCCCACATACGGATTGCAATTTATATTGTTTACGCTATGATACCTTAATTTACAGGAAACACCCCTGTATGTATATATCACGGGATAAAGATCGTTACTATTTCCCAAACCGTTGTTGTAATATTTTTACTTTATTTTATAAAATTTCTGACTGGAAATTCAGTTAGTCCATGCCTTAACGCTAGTACTCTATTATTGTAAAGGTCTAGTTTCATTTTTCCAATTCCTTGATCCAGTTAAGCAGCAGCAAGCAGCCTGGTGCATAGACGGCCCCATGATCAAAGCCCTGTAATTGGTATAAAGAGGTTTTTGCATGACCAACCTGCTTTAATATTGCTGCAAGATGCGCATTCTCTTCATATCGCGCGGGCAGCTCCAATCGCGCATCACCTGTTATCAATACAATGGGTGGCGCATCCTTCCGAGCAAAGGTTATTGGCGCATAGCGATCGATTTGTGGGATGACCATGGACTGTCCCCGTTCCTTTTTAATAGTGTAATGTGTATTGGTCTGGCCACTGATGGGCGCCAGGCCTTTTATCCGATTCGCATCGACACCGTATTTGTGTAGATAGCTGCTATCCAGTCCCACCATTAAAGCGAGATACCCCCCAGCGGAGTGCCCTGACACATAGATCTTTGTCGGATCGCCACCATAGGAAGCAATATGGGAGAATGCCCAGGCAACAGCTTCTGCGGCATCGTCAATATAACCCGGTGCTTCCTCCTTAGGGCTCAACCGATAATTAACCGCGACCACAGCCACGCCTTTCTCTTTAAGCTCCAATGGTATAAATTTGTTTCCCCCTTCCAATCCACCACCATGAAACCAAACAATCGTGGAAAAATCTTTTCGGTCGGTCGGAATATAAAGATCCAGCTTGCATCGTTCCTTTTTATACGCGTCGGTATCGGTATTTTTACAATAACTGATATCTGCTATATTACGGTATCCTTGTGCAAGGATCCTGTTCGAAGAAATCAATAAAAAGAATATAATAAGGAGTTTCGGAGACATAATAAATGGGTTTAAGTATTCACATTCATAAAGTTAACAAAAAGCCCACGAATCCCCAGCCTCTTAACGCAAAATTGTCTTTCCCCAAGAACAACCCACCAAGCTGACATCCCTTAATAATCTATTTAGGAGAATATGAATAATTATCTTACAAGGGACATAACAAAAGATAAATTTTCCTGTTATTATTAAGGAAACTGTAATTACTTTAGAAAAAATTATTAACATAATATGGAGCAGATAAAAATACAAGCGCATATTGATGTGCGTGTGGAGATCATCTGGAATGCATATACCTCCGCAGAAGATATTATGCAATGGAATCAAGCTTCTGATGACTGGCATTGTACAGGTGCAATCAATGATTTACGTATTGGGGGAAAATTCAAAAATCGGATGGAGGCGAAAGACGGCTCCATGGGTTTTGACTTTATAGGAACCTATACAGCACTTGAACCTTTTAAAAAAATAGCCTATACTATGCCTGATGGCCGTCAGGTCACCATAAATTTCAGCTCAAAAAAATCCACGACTGAGATTACCGTTATTTTTGATGCTGAATTCGAAAACCCTGTTGAGATGCAACGGCAAGGATGGCAAGCCATTTTGGACAACTTCAAAGCCTATGTAGAAAAGACATATGGGAGCCCATCATAGTGACAAACGCTTTAAATGCGGTAATTGCAGCATATTCAGCTGATGACAATCCGTTCAACTAGTAGACATATAATAACAGACATACTTGGATTGCTAACGACAATGGTTATCTTTAGCCAAAATTTGATATTCCTGTATGTAACCTACGGAGCAAATTCCAACGAAAAGCGATAAAGACATAACATATGACAATAATTAACAATTATGAAGAGTACAAAGCCTTTGAAGGAAAGTCATTAGGCGAATCTCAATGGCATACAATCGATCAAAAACAGATTAACCTGTTTGCCGATGCAACCTTAGACCACCAATGGATCCACCTCGATAGCGAAAAAGCAAAAACAGAGAGTCCATTTAAATCGACCATTGCACATGGTTATCTGACCCTATCCTTAATTCCTTATTTGTGGAAACAGATTGCAGAAGTAAGGAATGTCAAAATGGAGATCAATTATGGCATCGAAAACCTACGTTTTGCACAACCGGTCCTGGTCGATAATGAAGTACAATTACATACACATGTTAAATCGGTTATCAATCTCAGGGGAGTGATCAAAGTAACCATTGAAGCTACTTTAAAAATTAAGGATAGTGCCAAACCTGCTTATGTTGGGGATGTTATCTTTTTATACCACTTCAATTAAACCAATCCGAATAGGATTCATTTTAACAACTTCAGATAGGCTATTTACATGTTAGCTGAATTCGAAATAAAGCAGATCACAAATCATAAGGACTATCCTTATGATTTGTTGCTTCTAGCCGACGAGACTGTCGCCGCAATCAATAAGTACCTTTTTGATTCCTCCGTCTTTGTTGTTCAGGAACAGCAACAGCCCATTGCGGTATTTTGCTTATATCCCATCGACGGCGAGACGCTGGAGATCAAAAATATCGCTATCGCTGCTTCACATCAGAACAAAGGACTTGGGAGCGAAATATTACAATATATCCAGGAGACTTATCGTGTACAATATCCCAACCTGATTGTTGGCACTGGGGATTGCGGCTTAGATCAGATCCGATTTTATGAACGTAATGGCTTTGTTCAATATGGTGTCCGTGCTAATTTTTTTATAGACAATTACGAACAGCCTATCTATGAAAACGGTCAATTGTTAAAAGATATGGTTTTACTGAAATATCAACCCTAAATCCACTAGCATCAGTAGGCCACTATTGCTATTTGATACCGCCCATTTTTTTATAGACAGAAGTAAATATAGAGTAACACAGGGATTGCAAGGCACAACCACAATACAAGCCCCTGTAGGATCGCTTTATAACCTACCGACAGTAACAGATCCCTTGACAGGCTGGCTCCGATTAAAAAGAGCGTCAATGTTAATCCGACTTTGGAAATATGAACCACATAAGTTCCTATCTCTTGAAAAAATGGACTATAACTATTCAAGATGATAGCCAGTATAAATAATCCGATAAAATAAGGAATTTTAATCCGTGTACCCTTGGTATTAAAAGCAAGCGCACTCAGCAAAGAAATAGGAATAATCCATAGCGCCCGCGTTAACTTAACAGTCGTTGCTACCTGGAGGGCCTCTGTGCCGTATTTACTTGCCGCACCTACCACAGAACTCGTATCCTGTATTGCAACCGCACACCAAAGTCCAAATTGTGTCTGGGAGAGATCTAGGGCACGGCCGATGACTGGAAATACAAACAAAGCAAGCGCATTCAAAACGAAGATAGTTCCCAAAGCGACACTGATCTGCTTTTCATTGGCTTTCACAGTGGGCGAAACCGCCGCAATTGCACTTCCGCCGCAGATGGCCGTTCCTACGGTGATGAGATAAGCTGTCAATTTTTCCAGTTTTAATAATCTTCCCAATATGTACCCCAGGGACAATGTCCCAATAATAGAAATAACGGTCAGTAAAAACCCGTCTTTGCCTGTCTGAATAGCGGAGTCAATATGCATACCGAATCCCAAACCAACAACAGAAAGCTGTAAAAGAATTTGTGTGGCTTTGTGATTAACAGCCAAAAAGGGGTGCCCGATCCATTGGGCAACAATAATCCCCAGCAATAGCGCCAGAGGAGCTGATACGACTGGTGTCAGACATAAGATAAGCAAGAGGATAAAGATGATTTCCCGGATAGTAATTTTTTTGTTGAGTATATGCTTGTATCGGATGGTGGGAGTCACTTTTTTGTACATGATTTTGTGTTTTGATCTAGCACAAAATTGAATAACTTTTATTTATCAATAAAACTACAAATACTAATAAGTCATAACTATACATTATATACTATAAAAACATCGAAAAAGAGTTCAACCTGTAAATCTGGATTGCACAGCCATCCGAATCAAATGTGGCCTCGATATTTGTTTGAAGAATATGAGAATCAAATACGATCAATAAAGATAAATCCATGGGTTCAATGAAATCACACTTATAACAGTCCATATTTCGGTATTGGCATTCCAATTGGAAAATAATAAGTACACATGGAAGATCCAAGATAAATCACTATATTTCAATAAGATTCAAATAAAATAAATAAACGATGAGACTAACTGCGATACACCCCAAATTACCGATGCGCGACAAAGCTGTCACAAGTGATTTTTACTTCGGTCAGCTGGGCTTCATACCTTGTGGCACCGAAGATTATGAAGGATATCTGATGGTCAAAAAAGATCAGATCGAGATTCATTTTTTTGAATTTAGGGAACTGCCACCCGAAGAGAATTATGGCATGATCTATATCCGTACTGATGATATTGATGAGCTTTATCAATCTTTTTTAGCACGTAACATTGCCATCCATCCGAATGGCAAACTGGAGACCAAACCCTGGGGACAACGTGAGTTTTCGATCCTGGATCCCGACAATAACCTGTTGACGTTTGGACAGGGGGTATAGCACCAAAAGTTTGTATGTAAAAGCAGATCTTGTCGTTAAACTGAGTGTTTATCGACGTGGGTCAGTCAGATTCGATAAGAAAATTGCAATAAGAAAGTAGTCTTTATTACAAAAAGCCCGTCTTTATTATACTTGGTTTTAGTATAATAAAGACAGGCTCTATAGTTTATATTACGAGTCTATTTGACCTGGCTTAGACTAACCAAATAGGTCTGAGCTTAAGTAACGGTCACCCCTATCGCATGCGATAAAGACAATGAGACCTTCCTCAATTTCACTGGCAATTTTCAGCGCGCCAGCAAATGCTCCGCCTGTACTCATACCCGCAAATACTCCTTCGCGTTTCACCAGTTCGCGCGCCAATTCTGTGGCTTCCTGTTGTGAAATATCAATCACACGATCCACACGGCTCGGATCAAATATCTTTGGCAGATAGGCTTCTGGCCAGCGCCTGATTCCGGGTATAGATGACTCGGGTGTAGGTTGACAACCGACGATCTGTATCTCTGGATTTTTCTCCTTAAGGTAAATGGAATTCCCCATAATCGTTCCCGTCGTCCCCATAGCACTCACAAAATGGGTAATTTTCCCATCCGTATCGCGCCATATTTCTGGCCCGGTTGTTTTGATATGGGCTTTATAGTTATCCGGATTGGCAAATTGGTTTAAGATGTAATAACCTTCTTTCAACGCTTTCTCCTCGGCATAGTCACGACATATTTCCATAGATTCTAAGAGCGTAACCTTCGCACCATAAGCCTCCATGGTCAACGTCCGCTCGCGGGTAGACGATGCGGGCATAACCAGTTCCAAACTTAAACCATATATTCCGGCAATCATGGCCAGGGCTATGCCTGTATTGCCACTTGTCGCTTCAATAAGCTTGCTTTCTTTTGAAATTTCACCACGCTCCATCGCCGAGCGTATCATATTTAACGCCGCGCGATCTTTGACTGAGCCGGCAGGATTATTCCCCTCCATCTTTGCAAAGATCCGCACCCTGGGATTCGCATGAAATTGGGTAATCTCCACCAGGGGTGTATTGCCTATGGTATCTATAATATTTCCCATAAATGTATCTATATGATTGGTTTTGAATCTATAAATTTTGCAGTTGCCTGGTGGTATACTGTAGTATAAGGTTCGACCGAACTCGTCAACCAAACATTACCACCAATAACTGAATGATGACCTATACGTGTCTCACCGCCCAAAATAGTCGCTCCGGAATAGATGATGACATGGTCCTCGATTGTTGGATGGCGTTTGACATTCGAAAAGACCTTATCCACACTCAAGGCACCCAACGTAACACCTTGGTATAGTTTAACGTAATTACCAATTGTACAAGTCTCTCCGATGACTAGCCCTGTACCATGATCTATGTGAAGATGATGACCAATGGTCGCCCCTGGATGAATATCAATACCTGTCTTTGAATGGGCATGTTCAGTCAATATCCTTGGAATCAGAGGCACACCTAGACGGTGAAGCTCATTTGCCATTCTGAAAATACAGATCGCAAAAAAACCGGGATAGGTGCGTACAACCTCACGCTTATTTTGCGCAGCCGGATCTCCATCCATCAATGCATCAGCATCCCAGCACATCAGCTCGTACAACACTGGAATACGTTCAAAAAACTGATGGGCCACTTGTGCATGATTGCAATGACCACAGGCTTTTGACTTGCTAAGAAGCTGTTCCAACTCCAGTTCAAATTGTTCAAAAGCAAGTTTTACATCTTCTACCGATTTCATTTCGCCAGAATTTCGCTCCGGAAAAAGCACATCCAAAATTTTGGTTGCCCAGCCGCAGATCTTCTTATTGGAAGGCATTTCTAAAACAGCTAATTGCTGCTCATAGATATGTTGATAAAAATCATGCATCTTCAAAAGTAAATATTAAAACAAATATACTATACAATATTGATAGATTAAGCCTTATTACCAATAAGGCTACGATTAAATCATTTTTTCTTTCTATTTGAGTTCCAGCCCCGTCCCAAACATATTACCTAAAGCATCGTTGCAACAAGCATTTTTTCATCCTTTTGGCACAAGTCCCATTTGGCGGCCTGACAATGTCTACTAAAGCACCAGGCGCTCAAACAAATTTTGCAATGTTGTTTCGGGATCTTCACAGAGTCCGGGATGTGAGGCCGAACACTGGATGACCGTGCTCCGTTTAGCTGTAAGCCAACGAAAACGCTCCGTGATATCCAGCGCAGCTAGTCTTCCGGCATCTTTATCGCCATTACAGATCCGTTGAAAGGAAGACAGGTGGTTTTCGATTAGTTCCAATTCAATTTTAGGACAGAGCGCACGCACTTTTTGCTCGTCGATGGCATAGACCATCTTGGCAAAGCGATATTTACGACAGTAGAGCGCAATACCAACATTGATAAATTCCTCACGCTCTACACGCGGTACCAGTCGCACCACAGCATATTCATATAAGGTTCTTTCTGGCATCTTCTATCTGTTTTACAAAAATTGACGAGCTCGCCACACGTTGTTTCAAGAATGAAACATACACTTCTCTCGCATCCGCCGCTGACAATTCACGTTCGGAATCCACCAACCATTCGTCTGGCACAACGGCCAATATCTTACGAAAAACATCCTCCGTAAAAATAGGGCCAAATTCAGCATCTATTTTTTCGACAATGGTCGCATTTTTTAACAACACATGATCTTTAATCTGCACAAAAGGTTTGTGCGATTGTTCTTCCCAATTTTCCCAGCTGTGGTGAAAATACAGGGACGCGCCATGGTCGATCAACCACAGTTCTTTGTGCCAGATCAACATATTGGTATTCCGGACTGTGCGGTCAACATTCATCAACAAGGCATCCAGCCACACAATCTTCGAAGCCTCTTCCGCACCGATCACATCAACATTGGCATCAAAAGTAATCGCCCCACTCAAAAAATGGAGCCCAAGGTTTTTCCCCACACTAAATTTGAGTAGATCCTGTATTTCTTCATCTGGTTCTGAGCGCCCAAAAGATTCATCCAGATGTGCAAAGACGATTTCAGGCACTCTTAATTTTAACAGTCTGGCTAGCTCACCGCCGATCAGTTCAGCAATCAGTGCCTTCCGTCCTTGTCCTGCTCCTCTAAATTTGATGACATAACTAAAGCCATCATCAGCATCGACCAGCGCCGGCAAAGATCCACCTTCCCGAAATGGCTGAACATATCGGGTAATCTCTACCTCGCGAATAATAGGTTGTTGAAAATTCATGAATTTCTATTTTCTTGCTGTTCAAAGTTGACAATCAACTCTGCGCATAATATCAAATTAAGATAAAGTTAGTTTTAAAACCTTTAATGGCCGAAAAATCGCAAATATTTATTTAAATTTCAGCAAAATAGCGCAAATTGTACATTCATTTGACCATCAGAAGTACTATTTTCTAATTATATTTGTCCTATAATCTCGACTTGTTTAATCAAGTTCTTTTCAAAAGCGATATGGATACTATTCAGGAATATAACAGTGTGATCAAGCACTGTCAAGATTTATTTATAAAAAAAACAAAAGATTATGGCACAGCATGGCGGATCATGCGTCTGTCTTCCATTACCGACCAGATTTATATCAAGGCACAACGCATACGTACACTCGAGGTCAAAAAAGTATCCAAGGTTGGAGAGGGTGTCGTGGACGAATACATCGGTATTATCAATTATTGTATTATGGCTATGATCCAGATTGATCTAGGTGAAGATGGGGAGGAAAACCTTGATTCCACCTTTGTCAATCAAAAATATACCGAAAAAGTAACGGAAACCAGAGACCTCATGCTGGCCAAAAATCATGATTACGGTGAGGCTTGGCGTGATATGCGTGTTTCTTCAATGACAGATTTGATCCTAATGAAAATTCATCGGGTCAAACAGATCGAGGACAATGATGGCCAAACCATTGTTTCCGAAGGCATTCACGCCAATTACCAGGATATGCTCAACTACGCAGTTTTTGCGTTAATTAAATTAGGACTAGCACAACAATAATCGGATAATGACAGCAGCACAACAGACAACAAAGACAAATTACCTTTTAGGTTTTTGCCGCATTTTCACTGGACTTCTTTTTATTTTCTCTGGATTTATCAAAGCCAATGACCCTACTGGTTTCGGCTATAAACTACAGGAATATTTTGAGGTATTCCACCTGACTGCGTTCAATGAATACGCGACCGCTATTGCTGTAGTGATCTGTGGTTTTGAAATCCTTTTAGGTGCCCTATTGTTGTTTGGTGTCTATGCCAATTTAGTGGCTTGGGGATTACTGTTATTGATCCTATTTTTCACCTTTTTGACATTTTATTCCGCGTTTTTCGAAGTTGTCACCTCCTGTGGATGTTTCGGCGACGCCATTCCACTGACCCCTTGGCAATCTTTTTCCAAAGATCTGGTGTTATTGGTCTTGATTCTGATCATCTTTTTTTATCACAAACAGATTCGGTCTATTATCAAAGGTTCTGGCAATCAATTTGTTGTCACATTGATTACAGCTATTGTTTCCTTGGGTATCGGAGTATATACGGTCAACTATCTTCCTTTTATAGATTTCTTACCCTATAAAATTGGTAATAACCTCCCTTCGCTGATGGTTCTTCCGGAGGGAAAAGAAGCTGATGTCTTTGAGCAGCTCTATACTATGAAAAACAAAAAGACAGGTGAGACCAAGAAAGTCAATGACAAAATCTATATGGCGGATAAGCTATGGGAGGACGAATCATGGGAAATCATCGGCGAGCCGGAAAGCAGACTTGTCAAAAAAGGATATGATATTCCTATTCCCGACTTATTGATCACGGACGCCGACGGTGCTGATCATACACAGGAGATCATCAACAACCCCTATTATAATGTTATCATTGTCGCGAAGGATCTTTCGTCTACCAATATAGATGCCCTCCAGAAAATCAATCAGACGGTGACACAGATGACCAAAGATTACAATGGTCTTCGTGTTGTCCTACTGACTGCCTCTGCATCCAAAGATGCACAATACCTGAGTGACAAGATGCAATTGATTGCTGAAATATACTATGCGGATTTAATTCCATTAAAAAGCATGGTCAGAGCCAATCCGGGGGTGATCTTATTAAAAGGTGGAAATGTAATGGGCAAATGGCATTACAATAATTTCCCGGATGCAAAAACGATCGAAGACAATTTTTTAAGTAAGGACAAATAGAATAATATGCCTAAACCTATATTTTTGATTGGCTATATGGGCAGTGGAAAGACTACACTGGGAAAAAAGTTGGCCAACAAATTAGATTTACCTTTTATCGACACTGACGAAGAAATCGTGAAGCAGATCGGCATGAGCATTACCGAATATTTTGGCGAACATGGTGAAGCAGCCTTTCGAGAACTTGAGCGTGAGCAGATCCGTAAATTTGCAGACAACTATGCCGTTATATCCACGGGTGGTGGCGCTCCATGTTTTTTTGACAACATGGATTGGATCAGAGCCAATGGTTATGCAGTATATCTACAAATGACCCCAAAAGCATTATTTGATCGTCTGTCACAATCAAAATTACACAAAAGACCTATTCTAATCGGTAAATCACCGGAAGAACTACGGGCCTTTATCGAAGAGAAATTAACAGAACGCGAGCCCTACTACAGCCAAGCCCATTTGACAATAGATCAGCTCAACACAACAGTAGAGACTTTAGTTGCCCTGATCAATCAGCATAATACCTAATCGTACAATAGTTAATAATGAGCATACGCCCACACTTCTTTTTTTCACTCTTGAGCTGTATACTACTTGTCAGCAGCTGTTTTCGCCACAGCGGTGATACCGAAGGCTTACCTGTGGGCAAGCGCATTCAGCTGACGGCCGTAGAAGATCTCTATCAATTTCTGACCTATGATGATAATCGTTTTCCACTAGTCAGCCTGCATCGTGGTGGCCCCACTTCCGGCTATCCGGAAAATGCATTAGAGACCTTTGCTTACAATGCCGGTCTACAACCTGTTATTGTGGAGTGTGATGTTCGATTGAGCAAAGATTCTGCATTGGTACTCATGCATGACAATACGCTCAACCGCACCACCACAGGCCGTGGATCTGTCAGTGAACACACATTGGCCGAACTCAAAAAATTGCGTTTGGTAGACAACAACAAGAAAATAACACCTTACAAGATCCCCACTCTTGATGAAGCACTCGCTTGGGGAAAAGGAAAGGTCATATTTACGCTAGACATAAAAAATGATGTTCCCTACGAATCGGTGATCAATGTCATCCGTCAGCAACGTGCCGAATCTAGTGTTGTTATCATCACTTATAGTGCTGGTCAGGCTGGCAAAGTGCATAACCTAGCCGGGGATCTAATGATATCCGCTTCTGTGAAGAACCTCGATGACCTCGCCCGCCTCAACGAAAAAGATATCCCTGACAATAAGCTGTTAGCCTTCGTGGGCACACGAGAAGCTGATCCTGAGCTTACCAAAGTATTGCATGATCATGGGATTATGTGTATTTTGGGCACCCAAGGTAATCTTGACAAACAAGCTACCAAGAAAGGATTTCAATTGTATGCCAGCTTTATTGAACGCGGTGCCGATATCTTGAGTACCGACCAGCCAAAGGAGGCTGGACGGGCATTAAATTTCTATATCAAAAAAAGAGGGATAACTTCCAAATTTGTGCAGTAAATATGTTACTCTCAAATAAGACACCTTTCTTAAAAAAATCCGCAGCCATCTATTAAAGAAGAAAGCTACGGATTTCATTAGATTTACGCTGTTATCGTAGATTTATGCTATTGTCTTGGAGCAATTATCCCTTTCTTGCGAGTTCGATCTTCGTTGAGATTTCATGAACAATTTTTTCCACGTCAGCTCCTCCACCCGAAGATTGAAAACGGATGAAACCGTCTTTATCAATAATAACCTTAGTAGGGATACCTTTAACACCATATGCGGTAACAACAGACTTATCCCGCTCTTTCATTTCATCAAATAAAACATGGAAACTATATTTATTTTCGCTGATAAAATTATTGACCAACTCTTTATAGTTCTCCTCTTTCTGCCATGTGTTGATAAATAAAAAGGCTACATCAGGATCATTTGAATATTTGTTTACCGCAGCTTGCATTCCGGGAAAGGACATTTTGCAAGGACCACACCAGGTTGCCCAGAAATCAAGTACTACAACCTTACCTTTCATACTTGCCAGGGAAACTTCTTTACCAGAACGATCTACAAGTGAGAATTGTGCGGCCTCTTTTTTGACCATCTCAGATTTCAATTTTGAAACCAGCATTTCATCAATGCGCCCGTTTAAGTCTTTGAGATAGGTAGTCGTGTCCGATAGGTTATTGTTCAATTTGCTATACAAGGGCAGCAATTCGTCCATTAATTCAGGTTCTTTTCCGTTCTTAATAACTTCGGTCTCCAGGAGCTGAAAAGCATCTAAGCTTTTTCCTTTCGCTTCCAGCGCTTTAGCATAGGCTATGGTCGCCGTTTCTGAGGGTAATTCGCGGTGCACTTTCGCTAATATATCCAAGGCTTTGTCTACCTGTTGATTGCCTAACAAGGCCTCCGCATATTGTAGACTAATACCACCCAGATATTGCCGTCCTATATTTCCTTTTTGACCTTCCGTTTTTTGTTGGCTGAGATTAAGATAAACTGGTTCCAGTGTTTTTTGCGCGAAGACATATTCCTTTTGCCGGTTTAGCTCCTGGCCAATCGCGAAAACAGCATTTGTATAATTTGCTGTGGATCTCAGCTGATCTAAGTAACTGTTCACCTTTTCAAGTTTTTTTTCCTTTGCATACTGCTGAGCGACGGTCCCCATGGCAAATCCGTATATTCCCTTGTTTTTTTCATCGTAACTGCTTTCAGGAAATTGCTTGCTTAAACGAATATACTCCGCCTCTGCTTGCGCAGCTGTCAGTTCATTTTTTTCAAACAGCTTGCCAAAGGCTTCGTTTCGAGCTGTTATTCCTTTGGGAAACTTCTTGCCGATACTCTTTTTAATGGCTTCTGCCTTATCATTTTTTTCCAGGCCAGTATAGATGCGTCCCGCAAGCAGTTGATCTTCCTCTTTTTTTGATTTCGCCAAATAATCGGCTTCCTTCAAAACCTCCGCTTTGGACTCCGCTGTTCCCTGTTGGAACAATCCATTTAAATGTTTATAAAGTTCATCCTGTGTAACTCCTTTTTTTGCTGCCAGCTGTCCAAAAGTGGCTTGACTCTCCAAAAACAACAGGGGAATCGCTAATGTTAATGTTTTTAAGTTCATGTTTTTAGATTTATCTATTTTTTTAATCATTCTGCGAGGATTTATATTTTACCCTTTATCTCATTATTCTACCAGTATGCCTAAATGTACATCGACAATTTCATCAACAACATGTTTGTGAACCTGTTCCAATGCCATTGTATTGGCGTTATAGATATAAATTGAACCGGGTTTACTCGCTGTAGGATCATTCGTGGCAATCATCAATTTACCGTCCAGAATCTTAAACTTGACAATATCACCCGTGGCATCCGATGGTAGCTGCACATATTTTTGAAATTCTACCCCTAAGTAAGACGCCATATAAATAGTCTTGCCCGCCGCCATATACCATCTGCTTGTCCGCCCATCAAAATAAACATAACCGATTTGACTAGATGTGGGCACTGTGGCTGTTCCCAGCTGGCTGAAAGCCTTTGGTTTATAATCGGCGCTATAATCCAAACGATAGGAATACAGTTGATTATCTTGTCTAAAGAGATAAATATGGTTGATTGATGGGATATTAGCATAGCTACAGGCCAGGAATGTTTTTCCGTTCATCAATTCCTGCCCCGCAATTTCCTTATAGTCATTCACATAATTATATTCGTTACTGGTCACCCCATTATCCCAGACACGCACTCTTTTATTGTTTTCGTCGTATATACTCATAAAATACCGCCCGTTTCCAAGTGGTGTAGCAACCCCATTTGGAGCTATTTTATAGTCCGAAGGATCATTGATAAATGCTGGAAGTGCAATTGTACCTTTCCTTAACACATGAAATTTACCTTTATTGACCGCATAGATCACCTCATTATAGAGATCCGCCTGTACCTGAGTCGGGCGGAACACAAAATCTCCGCCCCCTACGTAACTTGACGAATTGTACAATAAAGTGGGAACAAACTCACGGGAATCAATAACTACCACGGGATTTACAGCATCCTGAACACCAATGGTCAAAACATTATAAAAGTCCGAAGACGAGGCACCGTATTTTTTTGTTCCGCTGATGGACAGAGGGTTTTTCCCCAACTTATCCAAGTTGGATAGCAGGACCTGGTCAAACGAGGATTTTTTGGAAATACTGGATAAGCAATAGAGCGAAGCATCTTTCGCCTTATTCTGGGTCAAAACATAGTAGCCCCATTTATAGGGATTCACAATATTCAAAAAGCAATTATAGCTTGTTGTCGTACCCGTTGATTTGTCAGTGACATGAAACTCTGCTGAAATCTTCCCATAGCGTTTATTCGCTACATAGAAAAGGTTTTTCGTTTTGCTTACTGTTACGGAATCCACCTTCCATTCAAAAGTCAGCGCACTGGTATCACTGCCTGACAATGAGCCCATGACAGTAGGGTTCAATCGGACGGTGTCATGAAAAGGAATTTCATAGATCCGCCCCGTGGGATGACTATTATCCAATAAACCGGCGATCGCAATGGCGTTCACATCTTTGTAATCATAATTGCCCAAATCCTTGGAGCAGCCTTCAAATAGAAAAATTGCCAAGAACAGGATATAAGTTAGACTTTTTAAGTTCATCTGCTTGAGCGTTAAGGTAATTGAATTCGTTCTTTCGTACTATCGCCGTTCGGATACACCTGATGGTCGATAAAATACTGCTTGAGCACCTGGATATAGTTAAATGTCACAGGATACCAGCTTCCATTGGCTGAGGTAGGCATATTATTCCAATAATATACCGGACCCGGCGCGGCTGTGTAAAGGTCAGGCGATGGATCTGCTCCGAGATAATAGATCTGCATCCATTGCTGAAATACTTCCTTTTGATACGGCCCGAAATAATTCTTCCAGGTATTCCACCATAAAGGTTCGTTCAGAATGTCATCAACGACAATTTTTATTTTCTGATTGTATACATTCCCGGGAACAAATTCACTATTTCCCTCCAACCGCAAATAGAGTACTGTCGGTTCGGTCTTCATCTTGATGGAGCGCTGGAATGTGATAAACAGCGTATCCACAAAGTTATTTGCCCCCATCACCGGAGAAGAGAATTTCACCGTATTAGGTTCATATCGGGAAGAATCTTCCACGATGTAAGCATAGGTACGGTTATTGGATCTTGACTCCCCACCCACCCGAATAGGTACCGCAATTGTCTTTTCCTTGCGCTGCAGATCGGTGTCCAGCGCAAAACCATAATATACGCTATCAATGTATTTTTCAGCTGCTCGGGTATTGGCATTCGGATAAGCAAAATAAATGTAGCTCTGCCCGGCATCAAACTGAAGCATGTTGTCGTTTTTGTTACAGGCTCCCAGTACAACGGTAGCACAAAAAAGCAAAATATATCTTTTCATTTTGATTAATTTTGAGGATTATACAACAATTCATCCGCTGGAATCGGTAGCCTGAAAATCTCATTTTTAGGCTGTACCGGAGTGGCTCGATCTATCGGCCGAAAGAGGCGCTTATATTCTGTGAATAAATACCCCTCGCCAATATTTTCTTTACGCATTTCGTCAAATATTAGGTCCCTGATCTTTTGTGTGTTCATATCCGCGCTCAGGGCAAGATCCGTGGTAATATTTCTTGTATTACGGACAAGGTTTAGATATTCCATTGCCTTGGCCGGGTTGATGGAAGCATAGTTTTCAGCTGCAATCATATAAATTGTATGCAAGCCAATCACCTTGCTTTCATACAAAGGTCTGTAATTCACGTCTGAAGGCAGACGAGTCTGATCAAACAAGTACTTGGACAGTTTCCAGGGATAAGAGGTATTGGGCTGTACGAACCAACCAGCGAGACGTGCATCATTGAGTGAGCCATGGACCGCGCTATTGTAAAGATTCGTCCGCAACCAGGTATAATTGGGAAATAAAAACGGTGAAGTCGAGCTTGTTGTTGTCGCATCCGCCTGAGCAAAAACAGTGCTTACCTTTGCCCCTAACCTACTGGAAAACAAAGCAAAAATATTTTCCATGGGCATACGTGTATTTCCCACAGATCCATTTTCACTGGAAAGTGCCATCCGAATGCTTTGTGTTGTCTTCAATTCGGTAATAACCTCTTCCGCATATTTCCCGGCGTTGACCAGATCACCTTTCCACTGTGCCACCATGGCCTGTAGCGCGACAATAGCGTAATAATTCATTCGGATCCCCCGGTAATCAATCAGGCTATTGTATGGCTCATAGGCAAATTGATTTAAATTGGCATTACGGGCATTGGACCGAATAGGATCTTTTTCCAGTAAATCCCGGGCCTCGGACAGGTCTTTTTCCAGCAAAGCGATCACCTCCGCTGCTGAGGAAAATTTAGTAGCTGAATAAACAACCGCAGTCCGGTAAGGGATCGCTTTCGCCTCAATCCCTTCGCTCGAAACGGCTGGTCCAAACAGTTTTAACAGCTGAAAATGACAGAACGCTCTTAGCCCGATTGCCTCACCACGCACCAAATTGTAGTAGGGATCATTTTCAATACGGCCTACATTTCCCAGGATAATATTCGTCTGATTGATACACTGGTAAAACCTCGCCCAGATGTTATCGATCACTTTCTTCGGCTCATCGTAATTATACTCATAACGAAAGGAACGATAATATTTATGGGCTGAATTAGTCACATTATATGACCCCACCAGACTTTCCATAAAACCATATTTCATCTCCCGGCCATACAGCGTATCCGTATTTAATGTTTCGTATACCCCCGCAAGCGCCGCGTTGAAACCTGAACGATCTGTGAGCAGATCTTCTTCATAGGCCTTATCCGTTGGGTTTACATTTAAGAACTTTTCGCAGCTCGACAATAAACCGAGCATCACGACGGCAATTAGTAACTTTTTCATGCTTTAAAATTGAACCATTACACCAAAATTAAATTCTCGGGCAAAAGGATAGCTTATGCCCCGCTCCATGCGTACCGTGCTCCAGCGGAACATATCGTTCATGGAGAAGTTAAGCCGTAACCTTTCCAACTTATACCGCTTGAGGATTTCATTACTGAATGAATAATTGATATTGATCGTCGAAAGCCGGAGGTAAGATTCGGTCTGTATAAAACGGCTCGAAGGCTGCGTAAAAGACTGATCACCAATAGCCTTGTATTTCGTCTTATCACCAGGCTGCTTCCATCGTTCTTCCAATACACGGCGATCCGCATTTTGAAAAGCGATATTATTTTCGATCTTATCCATAAGGGTTTGATTGTAAATATCCCCGCCCAAGGAATAGTTACCAATAATTTGCAGCGATAGTCCTTTAAAGTTGACCGAGGTACCGACATTACCGTATAAAGTTGCCTCGGTATTGCCTACGACCTGTTGATTATTGGCGTCCCAAACATAGGTAACATCACCATTCCGATCCCGGTATAGTTCACGACCATTAGCGGGATCTATCCCGAGGGAAGGTACCGCGCGGATAACTCCGAGGGACTGCCCCTGCTGATAATATTGCGATGGCTGTATGACATTGCCCTTTTCATCTTTTTTGACTAGCGACTCATTTAGCGTACGCAGTTCATTGGATATTTCCTTCAATTTGCTTCTGTTCTGTACTGCCCCGAGCGAAAGGTACCAGCTAAAATCCTTTGCCGGATTATTGAGCAGCCGCATGTTGGCCATCGCCTCGAATCCTCTGTTCTGTACTTTGCCTAGGTTCTGAAAAAATTTATTATCATAAAAACCAAAGGATGGAGCTACGTTAACAGTGGAAATCATACGGTTGGTAATCCGGTCATAAAAAGAAACATCAATTTTCAGGAAATCACCTTTGATGCCAAATTCCGCCCCTACGCTCCGTTGCTGTTGTTCAGGCCATCGTACGGCCGGATTTCCCTGTCCACTGTAGATTGCAGCATATTGATTATAATAATTACGTCCCGACAAAAAGTTGTACGATGTACTCACCATGCCCACATTAAATTCACTGACCGTACTTGAGGTACCCGCATTCAAATACCAGCGTAATCTTGTAAGAAAATCATTTTTAAACCATTCCTCGTTATGCATGTTATAAGAAAATCCGGCACTCCAAAAAGTTCCAAAACGATTTTGACTACCATAAATTGAAGCGCCATCCGAACGCAGCGTGCCACTGACATTATATTTATTGTCGTAAGTATAAAACAAGGAACCCAAAAATCCGACCGAACGTACAGGTAACGAAGTCGATTCAGGCAATGAACCGGCAGCATATTGCAACGCCATTTGAGGCGTCATAAACCGATCGTCCACATAGCCTGTCACCGTATTCAGATTACCAACGGTATTCTGCTTCCGGATTTCTGCAATGGCGTTTGCCACAAGCTGATGTTTGCCGAATTTGTTGGAATATTGCATATCTACTTTTCCTTCGTATTTGGTAAAATTCTGGTTTCCAAACGTATATGAACCTTTCAGATTAGCATCCGTAATATTGGTGTAATCCGTATGAAAAGGTGATTTATACTTGTCTATATCAGCGCTTGTCCTTACGATAGTTCCAGAAGCCCTAACAATTAATTGGGGCAACGCAAACCATTCAATGGACATATTGTTCTGCAAGGTTTGGCTTACCTGATCACTACGGAAACCAAGTCCTGCGTTATAGAGGGGGTTGAACATCGTTGATCCCCAACTATACCACTGTCCCAGTTCCCCAAAACGGATGTTGTACTGTCCTTGCTCATCATAAATTTTCTCATAGGGATTGAGTTTGGTATAAGTATTGAAACTCCCGTAAGGACTATCGTATGCTTTCGTATAGATATAGGTGGCCACATTGCGGAATGTAATTACATTAGGTATCCGATAGATCAGCGTAAAACCTGCATTTCCACGTGTTCTTCCCGACTCTTTCATAACACCTTTGTTATCAAAATAACCGCCTTCAAGGCTATAACGCACACCATTCCCCCCGCCTTCCATCCGCAGGCTATGATTGATGGAAAGTGTATTTCGCACCGGTTGCTTCAGCCAATAGGTATTCACTCCGCCCAACACATCCTGTTCACGTTTGGTCAATAGATTATCATAATGCTCCTGCTGAATCAGATCCCATGCCGCATCGCCGGTTTTTGATCTGTATAAATCCGCCAGCTTTTCATACTGCAATTTCTCAGTCGCATTCATGAGGTTATAATCCGAAAGGTCGACCATAGACACCGATGGTTTCATGTCATAGGTTACCGTAAACTTACCATCTTTGGGCAATCTGGTTTCAATAACAACCACCCCATTCCCGCCACGGGAACCATACAAACTCGTAGAACTCGCATCCTTTAAAATGGAAATTGTTTCAATGCGGTTAACATCAATGTCGTACAAAGTAGTAATCGGCACTTCAAAACCATCCATAATAATCAATGGTGCATTGACGGCATATTCCCCTACACTGGAGACACCCCGAATGTTGATCTGTGGCATCACGTTGGGATTGGAGCCCGCATTTACCCGTTCGTCCACCTTAAAAGAAGGATCCAAAGCCTGCAGTACCGTAAAGATGTTTGTGGAATTGAACTTTTCCAGCTCCTGCCGCGTCACCATCGTCGCCGCACCTGTAAAATTATCACGGCGCACCCGGGTATAGCCAGTTACGACTGTTTCATCAATTTTATTCTCGACCTGACGCATGGTCACCTGTAGCGGCTCCCCCGAAACCACTTTGACCTGCTGGCTTTCATAACCTACCATCGAAAACAGCAGTTCCAATGGTTCATTGACAATGACATAAAACTGGCCATTTTCGCCAGATAAAACACCATTACGTGTGCTCCCCATAATTTTTATGGACACCCCAGCTAAAGGTTTTCCCGCAGCATCCCTTACACGTCCTTCTACCCGCATCTGCCGCTGCTCGGTCATTTGACGCTTTTGTCGGTTAGGCCGATTAGTGTTTGATGTATTTGGTAATGATTCCTTCCGGCGTACCAGGATCGTATTATTTCGAAAAATCAAATCAACATCCTGCCCGGCAGCGATTTCCCGCAACACCAGTTCGATATCTTTGTCTTTCACCTGAATATTGATCGGTTTGCTATTTTTTAATAAGGCTAAGTCACCGATCAGATCGACATTTGCCTGTTTCCGGATCTTCTCCAGGACCGAATACATGGAACTTTTGCTTTCTTTAAGTGTAATGCGCTGCGCCATGGCCGTCCCCACGAAGCCCGATAAAAGCAGTCCGCTCAGCATCAACCTCGATAGACATTTACCGACATCTTTGGGCAAACCGGTAGCCGCCATTCTTTTTTCAAAATGGTAAACTTTCATTTTCATAAGGTTAGTTTTTGTTAGTTCGTCGTTCCTCTATTTGATGTATATGTAATTATTTTTCATAGTATAATTCATCGGATGCACCTGTCCCATCAGGTCCAACACCTCTTTGAGGCTTTTATCACGCCGCACACGTCCGAAGAGCTGTACTTGTGCCAAACGATTGTCGACCTTGATCTCCACCCCATACCAAGCGCTTAATTTTCGGGACAGCTGCCCTACATTAAGGTCATTCAGATCAAAATAGCCTTCTTTCCAGTCGATATAACGGGTAATATCGCTGGCCTCGATAATATTCTTTCCATCATACACCTGATTCGGCCTGATTCGTACGGAAAACTGGTCCTTTCTGCGCTGTTCCAAACGTGATCCCTGATCGGAGAAAGCCACGGCACCTTCAAGCAGGGCTGTTTCATTATTGGTCGTAAAATTCGCGTTGAATTTCGTTCCCAGTACCTGGATTGTCTGCGTATTGCCGCGTACAAAAAATGGCACTCTTCTACCCTTTCGCTCTTGTTTGGCAACTTCAAAATAACCCTCGCCCCATAGCGCCACCTCTCGAATATCACCTGTAAAACAAATTGGATATCGCAGTTCACTATTCGTATTCAGCCAGACCTTAGTACCATCGGCGAGCTGTACATGGGCCGTACCACCCGTTTTCGTACGAATTGTATTGTAAACGATTTTTGATTTCTGGGCAGGACCAGTTAGATAGATAATCTGATCGTCATTCGTCCGAACGATGCGGTAGCCACCGGCATTTAAAGTGTCATTACGTTTTAACTTATCCAAGTCGTATTCCGTATTATTTTCCAGTACGACAATGGCATTGGATTTTATAGGTGCCTTGACATCTTCGATGTTTGCATACTGCACATGATCAGCCCGTTTGCTCCAATATATAGAGATCGTTGTTGACAACAAAATAAGGACACTTGCAGCAGCTAGCCACTTCCATCTGGATTGTTTTTTGCGTTTTTTGATAAAAGGCATTTTGTTGTCCAGATTTTCCAAAAGCATTAACATCTGTCGATCCTGAGGTTCAGGAAAACGGTCCAACTGATCTAACCAACGCTCAACCAAAGCTATTTCCTCCGTGGAACATTCCCCAGCTTGATACTTTGCGAAAAGTGAATCGTCGATCTTCATAGTAATAATTGTTAGTTCAGCTCTAATGCTGCTATACTAAGGTAAACGGCGCTGCCAGACGATTGTCCCTCAAAAAAATAAAAAAAGTAAAAAAGACGAAAAATTAGAGCGTATGATTTTTAAAGTAGATGAATATTGATTGCGTACAGTCTTTTCAGAAAGCCCCAACATAACTGCTATTTCGGGATTGGAATAACCTTGCAAGCGTAATTTTAAAACCGCTTGATATTGCGGGCCGTAGCTATGAAGTACAGCGAAAATGGAATCACGAAAAGACTGCGTGCGGACGTGTTCATCAGCTTCGTCAAATGCAAACTCACTGGCATAAGATCTGAGATCCTCCAGATAGCCCTGTGCGTTATTTTCCTTAGCAAAATAGTCTATAATACGACGTCTGAGTGCCGTAAAAAGATAGGCCTTAAAATCATTTTGGTAGTCGATGGAGTATCTATTGTTCCAGGTGCGAATAAACACATCCTGTACCAGATCTTCACCAGCTTCTTCGCCGACCCGTTTGATCGCGTAAACGAGCAGAGCTGCTTTATATCTTTCATACAGCATATGAAATGCCCCGTCTTGGTTCTTGGAAACCAAAAGGAGTAGTTCCTCATCACTCAAACTTTCCAACTTAGGCATGATGTATTGATTTGGACAAAGATAGTTTTTAGAATTTTTGTATCCAAAAAGATCGCACGACGTGAAAACCGCAATTCCTCGAAAAGCATCCCTGACTATTTTAATTCTTTATAAATATCTTATGTAACTTTTTATTATTGTAAACTCCTCACACGCATTACTTCCTCTAACATGTAATGTGATAACAGTTCAGCAAAAATAGTAAAATCACAACAAAGACTACTAACTAAGTAGATTTTTTTTATTTAAGCGGTAGAGTAACACGAATTGTGAGTTCAGCTTGTCTTCAAACATTAAACCTATTAAGACTTGATTTAAGAATACTTGTTATTCAAAAACTACTTATTATTTATTGCTACTTAAATAATTCCTTCCCAATGAAGGAATTAACTTGATCTCTTTTGTTAAAAAAAGTTAAAAACCAATTTGTCAATTCTTAGGATATGATTACCTTTGCGCAAAATTTCACCTTATTTAGATCAAAACTAAATAAAGAAAAACAGTCTATAAAAATCATATGTATCAATTTTTTACTTTTTTGAGCATCACTTTGCTTTCCTGTTTTGCCCTTCAAGCACAAAATATCCAGGGTATCGTGCATGACAAGAGCACGGGTACGATCGTACCGGGAGCGAGTATAATCATCAAGGAGCGCCCCCAAAGCGGAACTATCGCCGATGCTAACGGAAAATTTAATCTTGCACTTCACAATGGTGAGACTTTGCTGGTTAAAATGGTTGGTTATAAAAGCTTCGAACGTTATTTTCCCAAGGTACAGGAAGGACAACAGGTCGAGATTAGCCTTGAATCAGGTGTTGCTCTGGAGGAAGTATTGGTCACAGCAAGTTTGGCCAATTCACGGAGCAAACGTGCGATTGGAACCAATGTAGATCATATTGATGCAGCAGATATCGTCGCGAAAAGTAATCCCTCTTCCCTAGCAGAACTGGTAAACGGAAGAATTAGTGGCGCCCAAGTATACAATACCAATGGAAAAGTGGGTATGCCCATCCGTTTTGATATTCGTTCGGCGGCAACCTTCAGTATGGAACGTGATCCTCTGATCTTTATCGATGGGGTACGTTACGGTAGCAGTAATACTGCTGATGTAAACTCTTCACAGGAAGCTATGAGTGCATTGAATGACTTACCGATGAACGATATTGCTTCTATCGATGTGATCAAAGGACCTGCAGCAGCAGCTTCGTATGGTGCAGAGGCAGCTAACGGTGTCGTTATTATCCAGACCAAACGTGGTCTGAGTGGCAAAAAAGGCGTGGCTGTAAACGTAAAATATACAGGCGGTTTCAGCGAACTCGCCAATAAATACACAAAATATGTCAATAACGATGCCCTGAACAACTTTTTTGATCGCGGTCATCAAAATCAGTTCTATGCCAATTTATCGGCACAGTTTGATCAGGCAAACAGTGTATTCTTTTCGGCCAACTCCAATACCACTTCAGGTATTGTCCCGGGCAACAAAGACAATAGACAGACCTTTCGTGCCGGATACGATTTTACTAAAGACAACTTCAAACTGGGTTTCACCGCGGGCTATGTCAAAGGTAAATTGAGCATCCCGCAGTCTGCCTCAGGACGCGATGATGCCATCTGGAATCTGATGCGCGATCAGACGCCTTGGCCTTTTATTTCCGAAGAAACCTGGCGTGCTATTGAGAAAAGTTATTCTAATGACCGCTTTACAGGAAGTGTAAAATTAAACTATACGCTTCCCTTTAATATCAAGCTGGAAAGTCTTGTGGGGCTTGACCTCAACAGGATCGATGGTTTGAACTACCTTCCGTATGGCTACCTACAGGGTACAAACAGCACTGGTGCCAAACAGGTCAGTGACCGTAAAAACCAAAATATCAACTGGGATGTCAAGTTGTCGCGCAACTTTGCCCTAGCCGATAAATGGCAACTGAATCTAGCCCTACTATCGCAGCTGACCAAGTCTACCGAAACCGTCAGTGGTATCAGCGTACGCAATTTTGCTGTACCGGGAATTAGTAACATCTCCTCGGCAGCTGAAATCTTAGGTACAACTGATACCTATTTCGAAAAACGTACCCATGGTATCTATGGTGAGGCATTTTTAAGCTACAACAACCAGTTGTTTATCAATACCGGGGTCAGAAGAGATGTATCCAATATGATCGGTCGGAATGTAGCCAGTATCTGGTACCCGACAGTGAGTGTTGCCTACAATGTGAAACCGTTTGAATTTATGCAAGGTAAGATAGACGAATGGAAGATAAGGGCTGCTTATGGTGAGTCAGGTCGTCTACCTTATCCAAATGATGCGCAGACAGCCTATCTTATTGAAAACTCTTCGTTTGGCACCTTGGTCAGACCATTGCGTAAAGGTAATCCTGATATCAAACCTGAGCGCACCGGTGAGTTTGAGATAGGTACGGATCTTAGCTTTTTCAAACAGCGTTTGGGCTTTACCTACTATTTACAAAACACGCGTGACGCGATTGTATATACCACATTATTGCCATCTTTGGGCTGGCCTTCGAGCTTAAGCGGGGACTATCCCGAAAATGTGGGTAAAATCCGCGGTAAAGGAATTGAAGTGACTTATAACAGCCGCGTATTTACCAGCAGTAATCAGAAAAACAGTCTGGACCTCTTCGTGATTTTCAATCACCAGTCCAATAAAGTCATCAGCTCAGGTGGAAATGACATTATCAACACAGTCAATCTGATCCGTCCGGGACTCCCTGCATTCTCTTTCTATACTGGTGTATCCGAGGGCGCCAATTTCAATAACAACGGTGTATATACAGGGGCTAAAGAAAGCGCACCGCAGGTTTTGGGCAAACCTTTCCCTACCTATAATGGATCATTTGGTTTCAATCTTCAGTTGGTCAATAACCTCCGTATCCAATCTTTGTTCAACTATTCAAAAGGCGCTAAAGTCTATAATATATCCAATAGAAATGTAGCCAGTCAAGGGAATAACTTAAAGGCAAGTGAGGATCTCAAAGCATTACTCGCTACACAGACAGCAGGCACATCTGAGTATATTGCGACAGCAAATGAACTGGCCAAATATGCCGGCCCTCGTGGTAATTTTATTGAGAAAGCCGATTTCATCCGTTTGAGCAATGTCACCATCTCTTATGATTTAGGTGCCTGGGCCAAGAAACAAACCAATGGCCTATTCAAAAGCTGTGTACTGTCACTAACGGGGAACAACCTGTGGCTGACGACCAACTATGGCGGTATCGAACCACAAATAGATTCACAGGGCGGTAGCAAACGTACGCGTGGTATCAGCTATCTATCATCCGACTGGACTGCAGTACCTGCTCCACGTAGTTATGCCATGAGTGTAAATATTGGTTTTTAAAAAATGATGATTATGTCTATCAAAATAAAAGATTTTTGGAAAGCAGGATTCGTCTGTATGGCAGTTCTTTCCCTTTCCTCCTGTGACAAGTGGGTGAATGATACCAAGCTGCCGGACAACACCATTGATGAATCTCAGCTAAACAACATAGCCATGCTTGGTCGTATCGAAAAAGGTACTTATGTCTATGGTCCTGTCATCGCAGGTGTATGGCGCGCTGGTGCGACATCTGCTTCGGATCTACTGGTTGCTTCCGGTGCTATTGTGGATGAAATTGTTCCCACCGCAGTTCCAAACTCTCCTTTTTACAAGGAATTGGATGATGATAAATTAACACCGGACAACACTTCACTCTTTAGCGTGTGGTCCAATGTACAAAATTACCGTGCACGTGCCGAAGATGCAATTGCCAATGCAGAATCTTTAAATCCAACAGATGAAGATGGTATCAAGATCAAACAAGCAGCATTGGTAAATGCCCGGTTACATGCTGGTTATGCATGGTTATTGATGGCTGATTATTTCAGTGTCAGCAACAGCAGCCATTCCGTATATGCCGATCATAAAGAGGTCAGCCATCAAGAAGCCTATACCAAAGCACAAACTTACTGGCAACAAGCACTTCCTTCCGCTAGTGATGCTGAGAAACGATTGCTTCACGCCCTACTAACAAAACTGGGAATCCATACAGGCAATTACCCCTTGGCTGTGCAGCATATCAACCAGTCGTTTACTGCAACAGAAAACTTCAGCTTTCTTAATACGGTAGGCACTGTAAGCAACGGCTTCTTTAATGCGTTAAATATCAACTCAAGAGATGCGGCCGTTGATCCAAGTTTGGTTGCGGCGTCAAAAACCGTAGCTGACAAAGCCCGTGTTCCGGTTGTAAAAGCAGCCAAAGGACATTGGTCACTGACCTTGTTTAAGGAAAGAGATCCCTTGCTTGTCAGCGATTTTGATGAAATGCAATTGATCCGTGCCGAATTGGTTGTACGCGGACTGATCCCAGGTAATGCCACGGAACTTGTTAATTCGGTTATTGCAAAATATGATGCTTCGAGAGCATCCAATTATACCCCATCCACAACCCTAACGCTGAATGACATCATTGTTGTCCGTCGGATATTTTTATCTTGGCGTGGTACACGTATCATAGATTTGAGAAGATTTAAAATTGATGGTGATGTTAATCCTGGTTTTACCCAGCGTAAATGGCAGTGGATCGGTATACCCGAAATTGAAACACAGTTTTAAGATCGTCCTACCCAAGTAAATCTTATCCGAATAGCACACAAATCTGCGCCATCATCGGTACATCAGGTTTAGCAAAAACAAAGACGAAAAGGCCGTGAGAATTGAATATTCTACACGGCCTTTAACATTATGAATAAATCTGGATGTACTATAGCTACCTACTCTACAGTACATAACTATAAGATGGTTGACAACCCCAGTTATCCCAAAATACCTCATTTTTTCGAGATTTACCCCAATCGATAACTAGTTTTTTCGACAATAAGATAATTGCTCTGGATTATCAACAGACGCATTTCGTACACTTTACCGTGTCGGTTGTAGCTGGATTTCCGGCATTGAACGATTTCGGTCTTTAATATCTACAGAAATAGTATATCCTGTATAGTCGGGCACATCGATTTCCAAAAGATAGTTGCCTTTGTTTAATTCGCCGATTTTAAATTCTCCATTTTGATGATGTACGGTGTCTATCCGCAATCTATCTAGTTTCTCTTTCTGTTGATTAGACTTATATACCTTAACTATAAAATAGGTAACGGGATTATATTGGTGGTCCACCAACCTACCAGTTACAACATACTGATCCAAGAGAAATGATGAAAGTAAGATAAACAAGAATTGGACCTTTAACATAGCATATATATTTTCTGTTACCTATTTCTTTTAAAGAGCCCAGCACCTAGATCTGAACCAAAAGACCCCGCCTTCAATTGAAGATAGTTCGCTTTACTTTGATCTTTTTCAATCAGTATCTCTCCAGAAAGAATCACTCTTTCCATTGTTAAGAAGTCTGATGACGTTGGATTGTTACCTCTTAAAGGGCCACTCCCGTATCCTGCAAGGTGATTATAATCAGAAAAAATACAATCGAAAGCTTTATATTGCTTTGTACTTCCCTTTTCCCTAACCCATACCGTACTACTATTAGCGATAATATTGTGATGGAATTCAAAAGTATCCCCATTGGTACCATCTGTTGTCCAGACACCACTAAAGTAACCGCCATATACCAGACAATACCGCATAGCATTACCGCTTCCTGCCTGTCCCTCAGATTTCCAAAAGACTACGGGGTTTTTACAATTGAAAAATACACAGTGGTCAATAATTAATCCGTATCCTTTGGCAATAACACCTACATGCAATGGTAATACATCAATATTACCAGCAAAAAGACATTGTGTAACAAACAAATCATCTAATTGTTTACCATCACGCCATATTGGGTATGAGCGACGTGAGTTATCCTCATCCATATAGGAATAATCGGGACTCCCTGTAAATCGTAATCCCTCGATGGTCACATGACTTACCTCAGGTTGGATCCCCCTACCCTCCATTCCACCAAATCCAGGGACCAATGGTACAGCTGTCACTATCACAGGCATCTGCTGTGGAGTCCAGCCTTCATCATCGGGCATAATTTCGGCCCGGATAATTAGACGGTCTTTTACAGTATATTTATTATTGGAAAATAATACTGTTTCTGTCAATAGATGTGTACCAACTGAAAGTACAATCGTGGACGTTCCCTTTTCCTGATTTGAATTTATACGTGTTGCGGCCTCCAAAATGGTTTTTAGAGGTTGTGACTTTTCTCCAGAATTTAGATCATTTCCGACCAATGGATTGACATAAAACTGTTCTGCAAATGAATCCAATGCTGTTACTGCGAATATTAAAAGAATGAATAAGTATTTCATCGTCATAAGTCTTCAATTTAAATGTGATTATTATCAAAATTATTGGATACCTATTCGTCTACATGGTCATTTTATACCAATTATAGTCATTTACACCCCTCGGTCGCCTTAGGGTATCCCGATCTTATGGGATTAAGGTGGTTAAATGACTTTCTATTAGATTTACACTAATTCCTTTATTGAAAAAACACTTGTTTTACATGCCAAATATTAATACCTTTCAAATAGGGACTTTCAGATAATATCAAAGGAACATAAACGATATATTGTATCAGTATATAGACGAAAAACCGATTATCAATGGATAAAAGAAACAACTATACCAAGGAAATTAAAACCTATCATTTTCTCCCTTATAAGTATAATCGACATTTGCTATTTGATATAGGTCGCATTGAAACCTTGGAAAATTATGTCTTGGATAACACTTTGCATCAACTCAGTTTTTATGAGATTATCTTTATTGAAGAAGGAAGTGGGACATTATCAATAGGTGATAAGAGAATCCCGCTTTCCAGCGAGAGTATCGTCTTCACCAGTCCTGGACAGACACGAAGATGGGCAATTGAAAAGAATTTAACGGGTTATGTACTGTTTTTTGAAAAAGACTTTCTTGATCTATTTTTTTTCGATAATCTGTTCCTCTATAGATTTCATTTTTTTCATCAATATGTACAGCCTCCAACGATAAAACTAGATGAATATTTTTTCAATCAATGTGTTAACCTTGTTCAAGCTATAATACAAGAATTCTCCTATCTTCAGCATGATAGCGATCATTTAATAAGAGCACTTTTATATCAGCTACTTATAACAATAAATCGTCTTTATTCAAAAACATATAATCTTCAAAACAACGAAGTGATTCATTCAGATTTCCAAAGGTTCAAGGTTCTATTGGAAAAAGAATATGCTGTTAATCATAATATAAGCAAGTATGCAAAGATGCTCAATATCAGTCCAAAAATCCTCAATAAGCTTTGCAACCAATATAGTGGTCTATCAGCTCAGCAAATGATTCATCAGAAATTGATATCGGAAATAAAAAAGGAACTAATTTTAAAAAAATCAGCTAAAGAGATTACCTATGCTTTTGGTTTTTCAGATCCATCAAACTTCAATCGTTTTTTTAAGCGAAACACAGGGATAACTCCGCAGCAATTTCAAAAGGAGGTATAGCCCCATCGTCTATCAGCTGGTCTTAAACGGATACTGCAAATAAATAATAACCAAATTCAGCATTAGGAAGGGTAACTCAATGACCACGCCCTTTAGATCTTTGTTTACCAAATGGAAACAAATAATCATCAGAATCGTAGCAGCCATTAAAAAAACAGGCGGACGTGTTGATCTCAACAGGCCTTTATCAGGCAGGTTATCGCTATATCAATGTTGACGACGGTTATTTCGGAGGGCGGGACAGTCATGGGAAACTTTACGTGGATAGTACCAAATTCCCAAACGGCATGGATACCATCGCAGCATATCTCCATCAGAAAGGATTAAAGGCTGGTTTATATTCGGAGGGAGGACGAAATACCTGCGGATCAATTTGGGATAACGATAAAAAAGGTATTGGAGTAGGTATGTATGGACATGAGCAGCAGGATGCCGAACTCTTCTTCAAAGAATGGAACTTCGATTTTATTAAAATAGATTGGTGTGGTGGACTGGAAATGAAACTAAATGATCAAGAACAATACGGTAAGATTATTTCAGCTATACGGGAGGTTAAGCCCAATGCGCGGATCAATATCTGCCGCTGGCAATTTCCTGGCGAATGGGCCATTAAACTAGTGGACTCCTGGCGGATATCCGAGGATATTCGAAACAACTTCGGTTCTGTTTTAGCTATAATAGATCTCAACAAAAATTTGAATCAGTACAGCAGCCCCGGCCATTATAATGATATGGATATGTTGCAGGTAGGTCGAGGAATGACTTATGAAGAAGATAAAACACATTTTTCCATGTGGTGTATGCTGAATTCGCCACTTCTGGCAGGGAACGACCTCACCAAAATGTCGAAGGAAACCATTGCCATATTGACGAACAGGGAACTGATTGCCTTAAATCAGGACAAAGCTTTTAAACAAGCTGTATTTATGGGAAATGATGGTACGGTTGATCTTTGGAAAAAGCAATTACAGGGTGGGAAAAATATCATTATCGCTATGCTGAACAGATCGGATAAAGCTGTGGATTATCATCTGGACAGTAAAAAGCTTCAAATTTCTCCGAATACCAAAGTACGTGATCTTTGGATAAAGAAGGATTTGGGAGGACTGAGCGACATCAAAACATTACGCATTCCGCCTCATGGTATTGTGGTGCTAAAAACGAAATAAATATCATGTATATAGACAGTCTCCAAACACTTAGCCCATTTCGTTGAGAGATTGAGCTACTTTGCTTGGAGATTGTCTATTATCGAGGCTCTTACTAGGAAATAGTATACGTCTTTTCTGTCGTAACAGTATAACTATCTGAAATGACGTTATCCACAAATCTCCATTCTGCAAGCGACGTGGCGGCCGTAAATTTCACATGTAGATACCCTCTCTTATAAAGATTGGCATATTCTAGTTCATCAATTAATACAGAAAAAGCCTGAGCAAGTTCCATTGCTTTTTTAGTATCTGTGGTAATTCCCAAGTAACTCTCTAATCCAGGTGACGAGACCGAACTGCAGGCCAATTCCGTTCCTATAAATTTACCCTGAGCATCTGTCAATTTTCCTAGCCATGCATTGTGTGTATCGCCAGCCAATACTACGACTTTCTTACCTGCTAAAATCGAATATAAACGCTCTCTTTCCATAAAATAGCCATCCCATGCATCTAGATTATAGGGCAGAACCGTTGTAATTCTTGCAATGTCCTGCTGTGTCAGTGTAGGATCTTTTTGCAGGTATCTCGTTTTTAGGATAACCAACTGTCCAATTGCAGCTGAAAGTGCAGCCATTGTAGATGGCTGAGCATTCCCAAAATGTGCTATTTCAGTCATTACTCGGTTCAGCAACATTAAGAGTTCCGCAGGAATCAGCATCTTGGTCATTAGGATCTGTTGTCCCAATACTTTCCATATTGTCGTATCAGCGTTAATCTGAGCCCCTAACCAAGTCATTTGTTCATTACCAATCAACTTTCTATTGTTACTGAGCAGATCAGTCTGAAATTGTGTTTGTTTAAAGTTTCCGCTTCCATCTATATAGTTTGTGTAATCCAATTGTTTATCCCGTGCGATTATCCGGGTATCCAGCATATAGAGTGAGAGAAGATTACCAAAGGTAAAACTCCTATAAATACGTTGGTCCTTGCCTGTCTTTAGGGGAATATATTCACTATAGGCTTGAAAAGCGGCCATTTTACGGGTATCAAAGCTTCCCTCCTCTGGCTGATGATTTTCAGCGCCAGATCGGTATGCATTATCGGCAAGTTCATGATCATCCCACACACATATAAATGGTTTTTTCTGATGAAGGAGTTGCAAATTTTTATCACTTCTATATTGTCTGTATCTTTCTCTGTAATCTATCAGGTTTACAATCTCTTTAGCCGGTTTGTGGGCTCTACCGAGTTCATTGGTGTAGGGATTAGTGCCATATTGGCCAGGTGCATACTCATAAATGTAGTCTCCGAGGTGTACAACAATATCAGCCTCTGATTTTGCAATCGCTCCATATACGTTAAAAAGTCCAGCTGGAAAATTAGAGCAAGATACCACAGCCATTTTTACTTCATTGACATTATCTGTTTTAGCAGGAAGCGTCAATGTTTCACCAACAATACTTGCTTCCTTAGTCTTGGCATTATAAAATCTATAATAATATTTTGTATTGGAAGCTATATTCTGAACATCAATGGCTAAAGTAAAATCATTGGTAGCATCGGCCTTCACCTGTCCCCTTCGAAGAATCTCCGAAAAGCTATTCTCTTTACTTATTTCCCATGTAATTTCAGCATCTGTCTCTACAGAATATCTCGTCCAGATGATTACCCCGGTTGCCGAGGGATCAAAGCTTGCAACGCCAGATTCAAATCCACCATTTTTAAGGTTGTCTGGTGCACTATCAATATCTGTAGGGTCATCCGAACAGCTTTCAATAAGCGGTGCTATAAAAACCCCTCCCGCTGCAATTAATGAATTTTTAAGGAATCTCCTCCGGTTAATTTGCTCGTTATTTTTCATCTCTACTTTTTTAGGTGAAAATACGGCGTCACCGGAAACTACATGTTAAGCCAATTTTATTTATTCTTTATATTTCTAATTATATATAAACTATACTATGACCTACTCTTTTTTCTATTTGTCAAACTTGTTGATGGATACTTTATTCTTATTTTTTTCTATTTGTCAAACTTGTTGATGGATACTTTATTCTTATTTTTTTCGATTGGATAGCTTTGCCGCCATAACAGTTGAAATTTTTCTAGTATCAATATTCTCGACAAGAAAGAGCAAATTAAAAACCAAATGCACCAAAACCGCCCGACTTATCACCGATCACTATCAAAATCGGTTACGTCAACAATGTTGCGGCGAGATAAAAGGCATCTCAATCCATTCCAATACCTAAACGTGAGGATACCGCGCTTGTAGCACCACACAATTGGTCCTCGTGATGTTTTGTAATAATCTATCACCTCCAATACATCAATATCTGTTATACCGGCAGCTTTACCAGCCTCTACCGATTCAGACAGCATTTTTACTGATATCGACCAACAGGTTCATTATACAAGTTCTATTTTAGCTGAATTTAAAATCTTAAATTAGCCTATCGAAAACAACAATTGAACATGTTTAATTTTTTTAAGAATAGCTCCAATTTCCCAAAAGAAAATAATAAAGACCGCATCTGGCTGGATGACGATCGCTTGCTTTACCTCGATCATGGTAATGAAGAAGAAGTAAACTTATCTCAATTGCGCTATGCATATGTTCAATTGTTAGCTGGAGTTCCCTACTTATTTCTATTTGACGATCACCAGCATTATATTCCCGCGAGTTCGCAAGGTTTTTCGAAGGTCTATCCCAAGTTGTCCGAACAATTTGGATTTGATGATGCATTATTCTTTCATACCATTAAGCAAAAACAGGACTGCAAGGCCAAAATCTGGATCCAGCAACAACCCTGCAACTATAATATCCTACCCGGTGGCTTTGAAGACGGCCATGTAGGTTTTGAGGTTTATACTGAACCATCACAATTTATTTCTTGGGATATCAGCTTTGCTGACATCAAAAAACTCGGTATTGGACATGAATATGCAAACGAATATGGGACAATCTATTTCAAAATAGATTACGCGGTTCGTATCGGCAACCTACGGCTGAAAGAATTGGAAATTTACTGCGATGATATTCCACCGCATGTTCCTATTCAAGAATATTTTATCACCATTTATGACGAGTCCAATACAGATAAAAGCTACAAAGACCTCCGCGATCTTTGGTTAGATAGCGAAGACTATGACGCGGAGGATTATGGTTACGAAAGAGAAGACCAATGCTATCTATCTTTTGATTTTGGCGATCACATCTCCTCCTCCATCTGTTATACCTACGATGATGAGAGCAACTACGACGATGGCGGCACCTCACTCCATTTTTACAACCACCGTGATTATCCTTATCTTTTGGAAAACTCAGTATATGATCAACTCATTGAGGTGACCGAACTTGTTAAATTGAAAAACAAGTGGGACATTAAGGAGAATTTCCGCAGAAATGCTGCTGTAAAAAATATTCCCACAAGCATACAACAACAACTGGGAAAGTCAAGTGGCATCTGGTTGGACAAGAAAAATAATAAAATTGGCTTTGCTGGACGGGAAACAAGCCTAATTTACGATATCGAGGACATTGATTTCTTCGAAATTGAGAATGCCCTACCTGCAAAAGGTCCTGGGTATGCCATACTGCGTGCGAACTTAATCAATGGGAGATATAATTATATTTTTGAAGCCAATACATACGAACTGGATCCTTATGCAATCACATTGGAAAATTGGACGCATAAAAAAGTATCGATACCGGAAGCTTATTATAATTGTTAGTGCTAATAAGTTCCTACTTTCCTTCAATCATTTTGAGATTATCGACTAACCGAAATCACCAAACATCTCGACCAGACGTATTTAGGCTATCTCTGATGTAGTTTAGTACTTCATCATTTTCATCCGACTGCTTTAACCGTTTCCGAAGGTTTACTAACCAATCCTCTAATGCTTCAGCGGGTGATTCACCATTTCCAAAAACACCCTCATGCGGATCTGGCCCTAATAAGCACCAATAAGACGTTTCTTCAATGAATACCACGGGACGCAACTCCCTAATTTCTTTGGGTAGTTCTGGCGCCTCATAATCGATCGGAACGATCTTTTCTTGCGCTATTCTCATTTGTTTCATTTACCTTTACAATTTTTTAAGCTCCGCTTCCGGCCAAGTAATTAACTCCTTTAGCAGATAGGTCTTCGGCTCGGTCTCATCAGCGAATCGCTCCAAGAACTCCGGTAGATCTCCTTCGACTTTTAAAAGCTTCCCATCCTGCAAGACATCATAGCCTTCTGCCAACCATTGTTCTATTTTCTTTCTATTGATTTGAATATGTTCCATAGTAAAATATTTAAGCTTATGCCATCGTAAATGGGTTTCCAATAAGTTCTTCAATCCTGTATTTATCAAATGAACAATGTTCAAGCGGATATCGTTTCAACAAGTTAGGTTGAATCCCATAGAGTTCGATTTTAATATAAATAAGGAGCTAAAATATTATCACCAAGGATTAAGAACAGCATAAAACAAAAATAATTCACTTATAATAAAACAGTTAATAAAAAAATCATTTTTAACCAATGAAAAACCTCCACTTGGCAAAGTATTTGTTATAACAGCGAAAGTTTTCAAATCGAAAACTTAACACTAACATTTTTTAAAATATCATGAAAAAAGTACTTCTACCTATTCTGACACTTTTTACATTCTTATTTGTCATCAATGGAGAGGCAAATGCACAAACACCTTATCGTACAGCTCTTGGTCTCGGTATAGACCTTGGCGATGGCCAGACACTATTCGGCCCACAGATAAAACACAGTTTTGGCAGAAATGATGCCGTAAATGCACAAGTATTGTTCGGAGATAACATTACAGTTGTTGGTGTAGACTATTCGTACAACGAACGTATACGGGGAACACGTGGCCTATCTTGGTATGTTGGTGTAGGTCCTCAGGCATCGTTTATCGACTATGGTAAATGGCATGGCGATTGGGATGATGACTACCACTGGAAAGACGGAAACACACACACTCATTTTGCAATCCGTCCAGCTTTGGGCTTAGAGTTTAGAATTCCTTCTGCGCCATTGGCAATGCATTTTGACTGGAAACCTTGGTGGAACTTATCTCACGGATCGAATTTCGAGGCTTCCCGTTTCTCATTGGGATTCAAATTCGTTTTGAAATAAAAACTGATATTCAGAAACAAAAAATCCTGCAGGCGCAACGTTCATGCAGGATTTTTTGTTTTTAGAGGACTTCAACATATACTTCTCCGCTCGTAATCTACCTATATTTATCAGCAACGGTCACTTAAGAAGATTCTTTTTTAATTGGCCTTTTTTTTCAGGAATACTTTTATGTACTTATCAATCTAATTAAGGTGTCTTTATCTTTAACCCAACAAAGAAAGTTCGGGGCATATTAGGACCATAAATATAATTGCTATCCCGATTTTTACCTGTATCAAAGTCATGTTGGTAAGCATTAAAAATATTCTTCACCCCAGCATAGACTTCGATCACATTTTTAAATTTTGACAGGCTAAAAGTATGTGACACTTTACTATTTACCTCTGAGAATGCTTTTGTATGAACCATTTGATCTTCCGGAAAATTGTCCGCACCACCAGCATGAGCGATCTTCATCTTACCCGTGTACACATAGTTCAGATTGATTGTCCAGCTTTTATCCGGTGTAATATTGAGGTTTGCAAAACCATATTCATCTGGTGTTCTCAAGAATGATCTTGTAGCTTCTATACCCTCTAGATAAGATACAGGGTTTTCATATTTGCTCTGTTGCAAGGTAAATCCAGTTTCCAATTGCACCTTTTTATTATAATTGGCGCGCAATTCTAAGGTCCCTCCTGCTACTTTTGCATTATTTCCATTGCGCTTTTCAAACACCTTACCAAAATCGTCCGTACCGATTTCCTCAAGTACAAAGGCATTTTTCAGCTGTGTATAGAATCCCTCCAATGTAAAACCCGCAATCCACTTCTCCGTGGCTTTATCATAGTTTACCGAGCCGCTGAAACTCTTTGATCGCTCCTCCCGAAGATCTGGAGATAATTGAACACGTGAAACACCACCACCCGCAAAGGCAATATGAAGATCTGTATCAAATGCCTGTGGCGCCCGAAAACCTGTCCCATAGCTTAGACGAAACTGCGTATTGGCCGCATGCTTATATAACAGCGCTACACGCGGGCTGACGATTACCTTGTCCAATAGATTATGCTTATCCACACGAACCCCAGATAGCAAGTTAAATTTCTCCGCAAAGTCCCAGTCACTCTGAAAAAAGCTACCCCAATCTTTCGTATGCTGATCAACCAAATAATTATAACTTGGAATTTCATCGTACACCTTATCAGACACATATTCCGATCCAATCGTCAACACATTCCGATGGTTCAAAAAATTGCTGATCTCATGGTTCAATTGAAAACCACCCTGCAATGTTGTTGTCTTTGAATCTCCATAAGGAGGATTTTTGAGATGATTTTCAATCTCTTCTGGACTATCGGGGAATATTCCGGTATAATGTTTTCTATTGGTATTTTGAAAAGCTGTATAGAAGATCAATGAGGATTTATCCTGGTTAAAATTAATCTGATAATCCGCACTTCCCATCCATATTTTGTGGGTACGTTCCTCAGACTGAAGTGTAAGGTAGGCCGGTTTTTTCGTCATATCACCCCCAAATCTATATTCATTCAGATTGGTCAAGGAGACTTCCAACTTTTGATTGTCCGAAAACCGATAGAATGAGTTGATACCGAAGGAAGTATTTTCAATTTTAGGTATTTCCGAAAAATTATCACCATTTGCATCGTAAAAGCCACGATCACGCTTATTGAAGAAAAAGGATGTTCCAGCGTTCCCCTTTTCATTGACCAAGGAGGCATTTCCGCCAAGATTAAAATCACTTGTTTTTCCATCAATGCTTTGGTAAAAAGAATTGACTTCATAACCACTCTGCTTCGGTAATTTGGTGATCACATTGACAGTACCCCCTATGGCACTTGAACCATATAACGAAGAACCACCGCCTCTAACCACCTCAATCTTTTCGATCATATTGACCGGCAATTGCTCCATCCCATAGAGTCCCATCAAAGGACTGAAAATAGGCCGCCCATTGATCAGTATCTGCGAATATCCCCCCTGGAGTCCATTCATCCGCAATTGAGTGTAGTTGCAGGTCTGACAATCTGTTTCCACCCGTAAGCCCGGCTGGAATTTCAATCCCTCCGAAAGATTACATACCTGCAGGTTGTCTAGGGTTTTACTATCCAAAATATTGACGATCACTGGGCTTTCAGTTTTTCGTTTAAATGTCTTCGTTCCGGTGACCACAATTTCATCCAGTAAAAATATGGAACCATCTAAACGGATATCCCTGGTCTCGGATGCATGCTCAATCCTAATCGAATCGCGATAAATATTAAAACCAATATGCTTCACTTCTACTTCCCAAGTACCATAGGGAATCTTTTCCAATGCAAATTTTCCAAACTCATTGGATTTGGTGCTCATCTTAAGAAGAGGGATAGCCACGGATACCGACTTCAGAGGAAGTCCATTGCTATCATAAATTTTACCTACTACCCCACCTGTCTGCCCAAAGGAAATAAATCCGATCAGCATGAATACTGTTGTCAAGAGAACTCTGAATCCCGTCATCATTGTTTTGTTTTGATTAATTATAAATTTAGAACTACAAATCTAACAAGTTAGATTAAACTAACAAAATATTTTCTAACATTACTATTAGACACAACTAATATTTGGTAAATTTGTACTATGATATCACAGACCGAAGAGAACTACTTAAAAGCATTATACAATCTGACCTACCTAAAAGGCGAGGCCAGCGTCAATGAGATCAGTAAACGACTGGAAATCAAAATGCCAACGGTAAATAGTATGATGAAAAAGCTATCCGAAAAAGGTTTTGTCCATTACGAAAGCTATAAACCCCTCAAGCTTACAGAAGAAGGAAAAAAAGAAGCTGCGCTTATTATTCGCAAACATCGACTTACCGAAATGTATCTCGTTGAAAAGATGGGCTTTGCGTGGGATGAAGTTCACCAGATCGCGGAACAGATCGAGCACATCCATTCACCTGAATTTTTCACCAAGATGGATCAATTATTGGGCTACCCGACAGTAGACCCCCATGGCTCGCCGATTCCTGACCATAATGGTGTCATGCGTTCGGAAAGCTATATCTTTCTCGACACATGCAAAACTGGAGACGCAGTGACCTTAATGGCTGTACAACCCTCTTCCAAAGAATTGTTACAATACCTGAGTGCCAAGGATCTTGAATTGGGCACAACATTAACTATCCTTTCCATTGAGCCCTTCGACAACAGTATAACAGTCAATTATGGCAATCGAATCTCAGAAGTACTCAGTAGTAAAGTAACCGCTACACTTCTTGTACGCCCCATTTCTTAATAATACCTCTTGCGTATTTTCAAGCCACCACCCCATACTTACCGGGAGTCTGCACATAGGACTCCTATTTTTTTCTAATAGCCCAAAAACCTCTTCGGCACATCAACCCATTTGCATCTTTTGACTAAAATATAACGTTATATTTTGTTAGTCTAATCTAATTTTATAATTTAGCAAAGCTAAAAACAAAATAAGAAATGATAAACAATCAGGTGATCGCATTGGGGTTATTAAAAAAAGGGGAGCTTGCAAGCATCGCGGGAATAGCGACAGACTGTCGCCAAGAAATCCGACAGCGTTTACTTGATCTAGGTTTTGTCAGGGGCGCTGAAATATGCATCCAGAATATAAGTCCCCTAGGTGATCCGATCGCCTATAATATACACGGCACCCTGATTTCACTTCGTAAAGAGGATTCATTACAGGTATTGATTATCCATAAATAGATGACGATGAAAAAACATACAGCATGCGAAACCTGCCAGCTGATTCCCACTTCGGATCTAAAGCAATGGGGAGCAAATTTGGGAAATTCCACCTACACTGTTGCTTTAGCGGGAAATCCCAATACAGGCAAAAGTTCCATTTTTAACGCGCTAACGGGATTAAAACAGCATACTGGAAACTGGCCGGGTAAAACTGTTACGCGAGCTGAAGGAAGTTATTCACATAGAGGCGATAAATTTAAAATCATTGATCTCCCCGGCATCTACTCCTTACTTTCTACATCCGAAGATGAAGAGGTCGCCCGAGATTTTATCCTATTTGGCCAACCCGATGTCACGGTCATTGTCGTCGACGCTAGCAGGTTGCAACGCAATTTCAGTCTGCTTCTTCAAATCCTCGAAATTAGCAACAAAGCGGCCTTATGTCTCAACCTTATGGATGAGGCACGACGTCATCGGATAGAGATTGATGTACGAACCCTATCAAAGGATCTCGGCATACCTGTTATTGCCACCAGCGCCCGTACTAAAGAAGGTCTTTCAGACCTCTTGGCTGCCATTCATCAAGTGGCTGACGGTAGTTTCCTCCCCGAAAAAACAACCTCTTTTCAGTTGACAAAGCAAACTGGCACTGCTGTTGCGACAATAGCCAACGATCTCCATACGCTGGACAGCAAGCTAACCAACACGAATTGGCTGGCCATGCGTCTGATCGAAGATGATAAAAGCATTATTGATGCCTTACAAAAAGGACAACTATCCAATTCCATTGACTGTGAAAACTTAGCTCCTATATTGCATCGCGCCACAGCATATCGATTTAAACTAGGAGATAATTATCGAAATGAGCTGGTTGAAGCGATTTATGCAAAAGCGAGCAAACTGGTAAAAGACCATGTTTCAACAGATTCGGACAGCTATTCATTTCGACTGGACCGCAGTATCGATCATATCGTCACCCACCGTATCTGGGGATTTCCGATTATGTTTATGCTGCTCGGATTGATCCTTTGGCTCACCATCACAGGGGCAAATTATCCTTCACAAATGCTATCAACGTTATTGCTCGATCATGTTTATCCGTTTTTAAAGGATACGTCAACGGACATGGATATTCCTGTTTGGCTAGGTGGTTTTCTGATTGACGGGATCTATTTAGCTACTGCCTGGGTCATATCGGTCATGCTGCCACCCATGGCGATCTTCTTTCCATTATTTACATTGTTGGAAGATTTTGGTTACCTCCCAAGGGTTGCATTCAATCTAGACCGGATATTCAAAAAAGCCGGTGCTCATGGCAAACAAGCACTGACCATGAGTATGGGCTTTGGCTGTAATGCTGCAGGTGTTGTCGCGACAAGGATTATTAACAGTCCACGTGAAAAATTAATTGCTATCATCACCAATAACTTCTCGCTGTGCAATGGAAGATGGCCCACACAGATTTTGATCGCCAGTCTTTTTTTAGGTATTTTAGTTCCTGCCAAATGGTCTGGCTCAGTCGCCATGTTTGCTGTAATTTTCATTGCGATCCTTGGTATTGCATTTACATTTTTCACATCCTGGCTATTGTCAAAAACATTACTCAAAGGAGAATCCTCATTCTTTACGCTAGAACTGCCCCCTTATCGCCCACCGAGATTCTTTCAGACATTATACAGCTCATTCATAGACCGCACATTGATCGTTTTATGGCGGGCTATCATCTTTGCTGCACCCGCTGGTGCGATTATTTGGTTGATCTGCAACATTCATATCGCTGATCAAAATATAGCGCTCTGGCTCATTCATGGCCTCGACCCGATGGGTTTATTTATAGGCCTAAATGGAGTTATCTTATTGGCTTATATCGTTGCCATTCCAGCCAATGAAATTGTTATCCCAACCATACTCATGTTAACTGCACTCACCGTCGGGAGTCCCGGGGCTGGTACCGGTGTATTGTTTGAAGGCTCAGCAAATGAGGTATCGACCTTATTACACGCGGGTGGGTGGACAACACTGACCGCCATTAATTTGATGCTGTTCAGTCTTCTACACAATCCCTGCAGCACGACAATATACACCATTTATAAGGAAACAGGAAGTCGCAAATGGACGGCAGTAGCGACATTGCTACCTGTATTTTATGGTCTGATCGTGTGCTTTCTGGTGACAAAAATTTGGGGCTTTTTTACCTGATCTTTTGACCTATGATGCCTGTCCATATACTGTGCTGATTGTTTGCAAACAGTTAAGTCTATTCGAACTAAACCTTAGCGACAACATCCGGCTATCGTATGATTTTATTGTGATCCCATTGATAAGTAATGGGATCTCCGGTTGCTATTTCCCGCTCAAGGATCTGTGCCGGGGTGAGATGTTCCAGATACATAATGAGCGCTCTTAAACTGTTACCATGTGCGACAATAAGAACATTTTTACCTGCGTCCAACTCTGGCTGTATGAAATTCTCAAAATAAGGTATCACCCGATCGTAGGTATCTTTTAAGCTTTCACCGCCCGGGGGAGCTACATCAAAAGATCTTCGCCAGATATGGACTTGTTCCACACCATATTTTTCAGCGGTTTCATCCTTATTTAGTCCTTCTAAGTTTCCGTAGCTTCGCTCATTCAGTGCAGCATCAACGATAATCGGAATATTGGGCTTTTCGATCTCGTTGAGAATGATCTCCAAAGTATGTTGTGCCCGGATCAGTGTAGAAGTAAATGCGAGATCGATTGGTTCATTCATTAATGCTTTCCCGGCTTGTCGCGCTTCTTGTTGTCCCAAGACTGTGATATCAATATTTTGCCAACCGGTAAAACGGTTCTCAAGATTCCATTGCGATTGCCCGTGACGGACTAAAAATAATTTTACCATTACTCCTATTATTTATTGTTTTAGCGGATAGCTACCCGAAGTGGACCTACATCCAGCATACCACATCGATGAAATTTACTGAAGGAGTACTACATAGATAATCAGCTACCAGATCCTATCTATTTGTAGCTATCCATAGACAAAATAATGCTTTGCGGTATTTTGTTTTAAAGGGATAGCTAATCTACGCTGCAAAACCTAAATTTAATTTATTATTCGCGCTCAAATAATTGTTCCTTGAATAAATCAAAAAAAAGCGCTCTCTTATGCTTCTCCATATTTGTTTTTTCTGCAAATTGCTGATAGGCTGATGTCGCTCTTTTCAGTTCGGATTGAATCTCATTTTGATCGAGTTGAACGTGAACAACAAGATGTAACAAATAATATAACACACGCTTAAGCATACGATCAGCCTGCTCGAAATCGCCTAAAGCAATATAAGTATTTGCGAGATTATTGCATGAGATAATATAGACCTGCATAACAGGAACTTCCAAATAAATACAGTCTGTCAGATGGTTATTTAATAGCTCCGCACTGGCCAACGCGCACTGATAACTGAATAAGGCCTCCTCAAATTTATCCGCATTATAAAGCGCATTGCTTGAAAGTGTTAAGGTTTGCCAATACCGCTCTATAGCACGTAGATCACTATTGGCCATAGCTTTTTGCTTTCTGTTTTAAAATTTTTATCGCTCGTTTCAATTGACCAATCTGCTGCATTTCTTTCGTTGCCAATTGAATATCAGCCTTCATCAGATTGGTATCACGAACATGACGTTCTAGCCTTTTTCTATTTTCCTCCAATAGTATGATCACATATTCCATTATTGTTTTTGTTATTTTATAAATAAAAATAATAAGTTAGTTTTATCTAACAAAATTATTAACAATAAATAACATCAAGAAAAACAACTTAGAGGAAGGATTAAACACATCAAAAAGCGTCATCTTTTAGTTGGCATTTTAAAATTCAAATTCGCCAACCAATAAATATTGCCCACAAAAAAAGCCTTTGAAATTACTCCAAAGGCTTTTTTATAATCAATAGAAAAGCGTTATGCTTTTTCTTCTTTTAGTGTCGATGTTTCTTTTTTGGGCTCTTTTTCTTCGAAACCTGAACGTAATATTTCATCCCATAATGACGAGCTCACACCGAATCCTTTTTCAGGATCCGAATAGTGATGTAACATATGATGCTGTTTAATGCGTTTGAAAATCCCACTCTTAAAGTTTGCATGGTGCATGGCATAGTGGCATTCATCATAGATCAGGTATCCAATCATAAATCCGGAGAAAAAGCAAGCCAGGATAAACTCATTTGAAAAGAACAATGTAAATCCAAAATATACTAGCGCTGCCAAAGGGATACTTGCCGATAAAGGCATCACCAAGCGCATCCGGTCTCTTGGATAGTCATGATGTACACCGTGAAAAATGAAAGCGATCCGTTTCCCCCATTCTGAGGTCGGATGAAAATGGAATACCCAGCGGTGGAGTGCATATTCAAATGCTGTCCAAAATGCCAAACCAAAAACAAAGTACCCAAGATATGTCATTAGGGAAATCTCTCCCCACACCAGAGCTTTATACGAAAAGAAAACAACTACGGGTACATAGAAAATCAAAGGTACACTCCAGTGCACTTTCGTCAAAGACTCCAAAAAGTCATTTTTGAACATGCGCGTAGATTCCGTAGAATTTGAAACATAATTACGCTTTGCCATAATACTATTTTTATTATTCCCTCACAAAAATACGTATTTTAAGCACAAATGAAGAAGGTTCAAGACTAGAAAAACAAAATATTTGACCTTTTCAACAAAAAGGTTAAACACATAGTTAGGAAAATCTTAGTCTAAAACCTTTTATTTGATCTTTTAACTTAAACTTTCTTCAAATTTTGTCAATTTTGATCAAAAATACGCACGATCAAAATTGACAAAATCAAGACAGTTTCTTATTTGAAGTTGACTGTTCCACCCGCCATTTTCTTTTCTACGCGCTGTTCTGGCTTGCCATACACATCGATTGTGCCGCCCCCACGAGTTTTTGTTTCAATAGAATCGATCACATTGACTTCCGCTTTTCCGCCGCCGTTCACTGTGACAAGAGTGGTTTTAGTTTTAAAATCTTTCCCCTCATATTTTCCACCAAAATTAGAGATAATTTCCTGTCTATCTGCTTTACCATAGAGTGCTACCGTTGCTCCCGAGGTCACTTTCACCTCAGCATTTTTCGCATCAGCATAGAGGTCCACCAATCCACCCTCCGATGCATAGAGTTTTAGCTGGTCAGATGACACGACATTATTTGATGTGGCAAATACCTTAGCCCCTTTTTTAGCCTCTATATTTTTCAAGCTTTTATAATACACTTTTACAGAGATATTCCCTCCTTGCAACATATTTAAGGTATTCATTTTTAGGACCAAGGCACCATTTGTATTGACTACCTTTACATTCTCGTAGTTCTGCCCTTCAAAGGTC
>RCUL01000064.1_pt1 | contig 110880 bp, 101 predicted proteins | sample 2167521 | NCBI WGS metagenome assembly RCUL01 (sample SAMN09932745, study PRJNA488358) | compost metagenome | feature: garden; material: soil; isolation source: compost soil in acetic acid-enriched culture | place: Germany: Experimental Botanical Garden Goettingen | collected 2016-01-27
GGCTCGAACCAGGGACCTGCGGATTAACAGTCCGTCGCTCTACCGACTGAGCTATGGGAGATTAGTAGATGGCTCTCCAACCTGGGCTCGAACCAGGGACCTGCGGATTAACAGTCCGTCGCTCTACCGACTGAGCTATTGGAGAATCTGATGCGCATTTTATGGATGAAATCTAAAAGCGTCAATAAGAATATTAAAGAAAATGAATCGTTTGCTTGATTAATATGCTTTTAAGGTACTAAAAATAAAAAAACCACCCAAAATAGGGTGGTTTTTTATAAAGAAATAAAATTATTTCTCTACACCAGCTGGTTGGCCTGCAAGTTTTGCATTCGCATAGTCCCAGTTCACAAGGCTTTCTAAGAAAGTTGCGATGTATTTAGGACGTAAGTTACGGAAATCGATGTAGTAAGCATGTTCCCATACGTCAATTGTTAATACAGCAATTTGACCATGTGCAAGTGGGGTGTCTGCATTAGAAGTTTTAGTAATAGATAATTTACCGTTTACTTCGTCAGCAACTAACCAAGCCCAGCCTGAACCGAATTGAGTTGTTGCAGCAGCAGCAAATTCTTCTGCAAATTTTTCGTAGCTACCAAAAGCTTCTTCAATTTTAGCAGCGATTGCGCCAGTAGGCTTACCACCACCATTTGGCTTCATAGAATTCCAATAGAATGTATGGTTCCAAACTTGAGCAGCGTTATTGAAAATACCAGCTTTAGATGCATCACCAGCAGTTGCTTTGATGATTTCTTCTAAAGTTTTACCTTCAAGGTCAGTCCCTTTGATTAAGTTGTTTAAGTTAACAACATAGGTATTGTGGTGTTTATCGTGATGGTATTCTAAAGTTTCTTTACTAATATGTGGCGCTAAATCATCATAGCCATATGGAAGTGCAGGTAAAGTAATGGTTGTCATGTTCCTATTCCTTGCATTTGCTGGGTTATACAATTAAGTGGCTCTATTGTAAATGATTCTGTTCACAATAGGGCATCGTTTTAAAGAACTATACACAATAAAGATCTAATTAATACGCATAACACAGATTGAAAAAAAGACTTAATTAAATCGGATTATTCAATTCAAAATATTCGGCTTCAATTGCAAACTGCTTTGAAATTGCTTGTGCTAAACGTTGAACTCCATAACGTTCAGTTGCATGATGACCACACGCAAAATAGTGAACTCCTAATTCTTTTGCTTCATAGAAAGTTCGTTCACTGACTTCACCTGAAATATAAGCATCGCAATTTTGCAAAGCTGCTTTAGCAATAAAATCTTGAGCACCACCCGTACAAAAGCCTACTTTTTGAATGCTTTTCTTCTCGGCTGGTAAATGAATCACTTTAAAATCAAAGCTATCTTGTAATTTTGTTTTAAACTCTTCAACAGAAACAGCTTGCTCTAAATATCCAATATTTCCAATTGGGTGTTTCTCTGATAAATCGAGTGGTTCTAAATGGTGTAAGCCCAATTTTTCTGCAATGGCTACATTGTTACCCAAACTTGGATGTGCATCTAAAGGTAGGTGGTAAGCTATGAGTGAAATATTATTTTGAATCAGCTTTTTAATGCGGTTGCCTCGCATTCCTGTAATTGGGTACGGTTCGCCTTTCCAAAAATAGCCATGATGTACGAGTAATAGATCGGCATTTTGAGCAATAGCTGCATCAATCGCATCTTCGGAAGCCGTAACGGCACAAACGATACGTTTTACTTCAGTTGAACCTTCAATTTGCAGGCCATTTGGTGCGTAATCTTTAAATTCTGCAGCTTTTAAGGTTTGGTCGCACCACTGAATAATTTCATGCAAATTCGCCATGATATTTCCTGAATTGAGTAGTAAATAATTGCTAAAGCTATAGAAACATATTTTGTTGTGTAACTAAAGCTAGACAAATCTTTTTTGAGTTTTTTATGTATATCGACATATTTAATTTAAAATGCTTAACTGAAAACTCTTTTTGTTCAATATATTAATTTAATTAAAAGCTTCTTTGCGTAGAGGATATGAACGTGCGCCGCACCTTTACATGGTTACCTTGGGTGTTACTTATTATTGTAATTGCCAGTTTTATTGCATGGCAAAAATACCATCAGCCGAAACCAACTGTTGCAGTTGATGGGGTGCAAATGCCTGCCGAAAAAGTTGAACCACTGGTTGATACTTCACGAGCGGGAGGGGTGGTGTCTTATAGTGCTGCGGTGAAAGTTGCAGCGCCGGCAGTTGTTAATATTTTTACGACCCAGAAAATTAAACAAAATCATCCATTGTTAAGTGATCCAGTATTCCGCGAATTTTTTGGAAATCAGGTTCCTGAACAACAACAGCAAAATGAAAATAGTTTAGGCTCTGGAGTTATTGTTCGTGCTGATGGTTATATTCTTACCAATAATCATGTGATTGCTCAGGCCGACCAAATTGTAGTTGCATTACGTGACGGACGTCGTGCAGAAGCAACTATTGTTGGAACAGATCCTGATACGGATTTAGCCGTAATTAAAATCGATTTAGATAAATTACCCGTGTTGCCATTTAAGCTCAGCGGTAATGAAGTGGGTGATGTTGTCTTAGCGATTGGTAATCCATTTGGAGTAGGGCAAACGGTAACTCAAGGTATTATTTCTGCTACTGAGCGATCTGATTTAGGCATCAATACCTATGAAGACTTTATTCAAACAGATGCTGCAATTAACCCAGGTAACTCAGGTGGTGCATTAATTGATGTTGCTGGTAACTTAATTGGGGTAAATACCGCTATTTTCTCGCAGTCGGGCGGCTCTTTAGGCATTGGTTTCGCAATTCCAGCTAAAATTTGCCAACAAGTATTAAACTCGATTTTGAAAGATGGTCGTGTTGTACGTGGATGGTTGGGCATTAGTCTAGTACCGCCTACACAAGAAGATGTATTAGCACCAAAACAACAAATTGGTGTGGTCGTTGCTGATGTTTTGAAAAACGGTCCAGCAGCATCTGCGGGCATTAAAGTTGGTGATAAAATTATTCAGGTGAATAATGAATCAATTACCTCAGCTTCTCATTTGATTAATTACGTTGCATTACAAGCGCCTAATAGCGAAATTAATGTGGTGGTTGAGCGAGCTGGGAAGCAAGAAAACTTTGTGGTAGCAGTTGGGGAAAGAAAAAACCAAAATACTCAATCTCAATATATACCACTGCCTAAACAGTAAAAATAAGAAAGCCTCGTAATGAGGCTTTTTTTATTGGCTTAAATTAAGAATGGGTGGGTGTTTGATGTTGATGTTTGAACTCAGTTAAAGCATCAATGCGACATTGAATTAACATTTCACCAATTTCAGCACCCTTAATGTTCTCGGGTAAGTCCTGAACTTTAATAGAGCGAACCACTTGCATCGCATCTAACATATACTGAGCTTGAGGATAAGGACGATCTTCTAAACCTAGTCTTCCTCTAGCATCACACTCACATGCCTGTACAAAAGCTTCCACTCTCTCAGGGCGACGTAATACATCTAAACGCTGTAATAAACGCCATACAGTTCCGGGTTTTAACGACATAATTTGATGACATTTTAGATGTTCTTTACACACCGATAATGCCAACTGTCGAGTTTGAGTTGGAACCTTTAAACGTTCACATAATTCGGTAACTGGTTTCACTCCGCGTTCTTCATGCATGATATGGCGAGGAAGTTCGTTAACTGGAGTTAATGCTTTACCCAAATCATGTACTAAAACAGCAAACCGAACATCAAGCGAGTAGTTTGACTTACACGCTTGCTGTAAAGACATTAGGGTATGTATGCCGCAGTCTACCTCAGGATGATATTCAGGACGCTGTGGTACACCAAACAAAGCGTCAATTTCAGGAAAAAGATGTTTTAAGGCACCGCAATCCCGTAGTGTCTGAAAATAAATATCTGCATGGTCTTCTAAAAGCGCACGCGAAGTCTCTTTCCACACACGTTCTGGTGTTAAGGCATCGAGTTCACCTGATTCAGCCATTGTTTGCATCAATTGTAAGGTTTCAGATGCAATATGAAAGCCATATGAAGAATATCGAGCTGCAAAGCGTGCCACACGTAAAACACGTAAAGGATCTTCAGCAAAAGCTTCTGAAACATGTCGTAAGGTTTTATTTTCTAAATCAGTCTGACCACCATAGGGGTCATATATTCTGCCATCTTGATCCATTGCTATGGCATTGATGGTTAAATCACGGCGAATTAAATCTTCTTCTAAACTTACTGTGGTATCAGTAAAAAATTGAAAACCGTGATAGCCCTTACCGGACTTTCGCTCAGTACGTGCAAGTGCATATTCTTCTTTAGTTTTAGGATGAAGAAACACAGGAAAATCTTTGCCTACAGGTTGAAAACCTTGGGCGAGCATATGTTCAGGCGTTGCTCCGACCACAACATAATCTTTTTCTTGATAGGGATGCCCAAGTAGAGAATCTCGGACGGCACCGCCTACTAAATACACTTGCATGAAAAAACCTCTATTCTTCAAGCAATCATGCTACAGAATAGAGGTTTTCTCAAGTCATTAGACAGGCTTTTCGTAAAAAGCTCTTTCTAAATTACTTTTCTTGTTGTTGGATTTCCGCAACAGTTAAAGCAGTCATATTGATAAGACGACGAGTCGTTGCTGTCGGTGTCAAAATATGAACAGGTTTTGCTGCGCCAAGCAAAATTGGACCAATAGTAACGTTGTTACCAGAAGTCGCTTTCAACAAGTTAAATGAAATATTTGCTGCATCTAGGTTTGGCATAATGAGCAAGTTTGCAGAACCTTTAAAACGTGAACCAGGGAATGCAAATTGACGAATATTTTCGTCTAATGCTGCATCACCATGCATTTCACCTTCAACTTCAAGTTCAGGAGCTTGTTCAGATAAAATACGATAAACTTCACGCATTTTTTGAGCGCTTGAATCAGTTTGGTCGCTACCAAAACTTGAATGAGAAAGCAGTGCTACGCGTGGAGTAATACCAAAACGACGTACTTCTTCAGCTGCCAAAATAGTCATTTCAGCAAGTTGTTCAGCAGTCGGGTTAGTGTTTACGTAGGTATCTGCAATAAATAAATTACGATCTTCAAGCATTAATGCATTTAATGTGAAGAAGTTATTCATGCCTTCTTTAAGACCGATAACATTGCGTACAAAGTCAAGGTGAATGTTATAGCTACTGTAAGTACCACATAACATACCGTCTGCTTTACCGAATTTAACCAGTAGAGATGCAATTAAAGTTGAACGGCGACGAGCTTCACGTTGAGCATATTCAACAGTGATGCCTTTGCGTTGCATTGTTTGATAGTAGTCTTTCCAAAACTCTTCATACATCGGGTTTTGTTCTTGATCTACAATCTCAATATTTACGCCATGTTGTAAACGTAGGCCTAATTTTTTGATATTTGCTTCAATTACAGCCGTACGACCTACTAAAATTGGTTTAGCTAAATCTTCATCAACAGCAATTTGTACTGCACGTAATACGCGTTCGTCTTCACCTTCAGCATATGCAATGCGTTTTGGATCAGCTTTTGCTTGAGCAAAAATTGGTTTCATCAAGAATGCAGAGTTATATACAAACTCAGACAATTTTTGACGATATACAGCGAAATCTTCGATAGGACGAGTTGCTACACCTGAGTCCATTGCAGCTTTAGCAACAGCTGGCGCAATTTCTAAAATTAAACGTTGGTCAAGTGGGCGTGGAATTAAATAGTCACGGCCAAATGAAGCAGATTTTTCACCATATGTTGCTGCATCAGCTTCAACATGAGCCATGCGCGCAATTGCATGTACACATGCAATTTTCATGTCTTCATTAATTGTAGTTGCACCAACATCAAGTGCCCCACGGAAAATGTATGGGAAACATAATGCGTTGTTTACTTGGTTTGGATAGTCAGAACGACCAGTTGCCATGATGACGTCAGAGCGTACTTCATGTGCATGTTCAGGTAAAATTTCTGGATCTGGGTTTGCCAAAGCAAAAATAATAGGGTTCTCTGCCATCTGTTTCACCATTTCTTTGGTGAGAATACCAGCAGCAGAAAGACCCAAGAACATATCAGCGCCAGTCATTACTTCATGAAGCTGAGATGCTGTAATATCTTGAACATAACGTTTTTTAGATTCGTCTAAGCCTTCGCGAGAAGTCGTTAATAGACCACGAGAATCGGCAACAATAATATTTTCTTTTTTAGCACCAAGCGCACAAAGCAAGTCTAAACATGAAAGTGCTGCTGCACCTGCACCTGAAGCTACGATTTTGATTTCATCAATTTTCTTATTTACAAGTTGCAATGCATTGAGCAAAGCTGAACCTACAATAATACTTGTACCATGTTGATCGTCATGGAATACAGGAATTTTCATGCGTTCACGAAGTTTCTTTTCGATATAGAAACATTCTGGCGCTTTAATGTCTTCGAGGTTGATACCACCGAAAGTTGGCTCAAGAGAGGCAACAATATCCACGATTTTATCTGGATCGTTTTCTGCAATTTCGATGTCAAATACGTCAACACCAGCAAACTTCTTGAAGAGAACGCCTTTACCTTCCATTACAGGTTTAGAAGCCAATGGGCCAATATTACCTAAACCAAGAACAGCAGTACCGTTAGTGACTACAGCAACCAAGTTTCCGCGTGCTGTATATTTAGCAGCAGTTGATGGATCACGTTCAATCTCTAAACATGGCGCAGCAACTCCGGGTGAGTAGGCTAGAGCCAAATCTCGTTGGTTGACAAGTTGCTTACTTGGGGTGACGCTGATTTTCCCTGGGTTTGGATATTCATGGTAATTTAAAGCGGCCTGTTTTAAAGATTGATCGTCCATCTGAGTCTCTATTTGATACAAAAAAGCAAACTAGTCAAATCACTCATTCAGGGGAAGGCAACTCGGTTCTTTTACTATGCTTTAATTTTTACCAATTAAGAGAATAGTAGACGAATTGCCAATAGCCCTGTAGTGAGCTAAATGCTAAAGAATATAACACTACTTCTTTATTTCTCACAGTCAAAAACGCTCATTTTTGGAAAAAGCAGCATATGTAAAAATAGTCTGTGAGAACCATTAAGAAATAGGCGAATCTGTTTGTAGATAAGGAATAATCTGCTCAGCCGGGATAGGACGACTAAAGAAATAGCCTTGTAAAAAATCACATTGCTGTTTTTGTAGATAGATAACTTGTTCCTCTGTTTCTACACCTTCGGCAACCAGTTTAAGCCCCATACTTTTACCCATCGCAATCATGGCATTTACAATGGCTTCTTGTTTGTGATCACCAATTTTAGAAATAAATGCACGGTCAATTTTTAATACATCAATTGGGTATTCAGTCAGATACGCTAAAGATGAATAGCCTGTACCAAAGTCATCAAGAGCAATTGAAATATCTCGTTGTTTTATTGCATGTAATAACGTTTTTACGTTATCGGTATTGTCCAAAAGGGCTGACTCAGTAATCTCAAGTTCAAGATCTGAACCTTGTATATTATATTTCTGCAAAATTTCATCAATATCATTGAGTAATAAGCCTCGATGTATTTGCTGGGCAACAATATTTACAGAGACTTGAATGTTTGTATAGCCTTGGCTTTTCCATTCTTGTAATTGTTTTCCAACTTTATCTAAAACGACTTTGCCAATATCTGAAATCAGGCTACTACGCTCAGCAAAAGGTATAAACATATTTGGCATGACTAATCCTTTTTCGGGATGTTGCCAGCGAATTAATGCTTCAAAACCTATAATTGATTGATCTTGTAGATTAATTTTTGGTTGGTAGTAAACGACAAATTCATCATTTTGAATGGCTTTACGTAACTCTTGCTCTAAATCGGCAGATTTATACGAGTGAGTTGTTTGATTGCAATAGTAAGAAATGGTATTGCCTCCTAAGCGTTTTGCTTCTGAAAGTGCTTGTTCTGCATGATTGTTTAGATGATCAATTTGTCGGCCATGCTCAGGAAAGCATGCTACGCCAATAGATGCGGTAATGAAATATTCTTGATTATCAATATAAAAAGGGGCATTGAGTGCCTGCAAAATATTTTGGCAATATTGTTCAATATTTGGATGAATTGGGGAAATTTCATAAATAATTGCAAAATCGTCACTATTTAAATAGGCAACTAAAATTGCATTAATATTGATTAAGCGTAATCGTTGTGCAAACTGTTTAAGAAGTTCATCACCACTATCATTATTTAAAAATTCATTAAAAGCTCTGAAACGGTCAATGTTTACTCGTATCAATGCTAAGTTTTTAATGTTATATGATGGATTTACAAGATATTGATGAAGTTGGTTGTAATAGTAAAGACGATTAGGCAAGTGAGTGAGGCTATCGTAATTTTTTAAATAGGATAGATGCTGTTCCTGACGTTTTTGCTCAGAGAGGTCCCTTGCAAATCCAATATAATTTGTAATTTGATTGAACTCATCTTTGACCACATTGATGTGTAACCACAAATATACGCTTTTGCCAGAACTAAACTTTTCGTCAAATTGGCCCATATATTCTCCAGTTTCGAGGAGCTGTTGGGTAATTGAGCTATGAAATTGTTGTTGTAGTTCTTTTTGATTAATTGTAATGCTAAATAACTCTTTATTTAGGAGTTCTGATTTAGAAAATCCGGTTAATTTTTCGTAGTAAGGGTTAATATCAATATAGTTCAAGTGTTCATCTAAAATAAATATGCCTTCCGCAGCTTGCTCAAGCACAATTGCCGATAGTCTTAAGTGTTCTTGATCTTTTTTCTCTTGATGTATATCTCGGGTCATACCAACCATACGAAGCGCTTTTTGTGTTTTAGGATCTCTTGTAATGACACGGCCTACATCATGAATCCATCGCCAAGAACCATCACGACGTAAAATTCGAAAATTGACATTAAAATGATCTGTAATTCCTTCCAAATGTTGTTTCAAGCGCTCGTCAAAAAGCTTTTTATCACTTGGATGTATGCGGTCTAAAATGGTATTGAGATGAATAATAGTCGTCTGAGTTTGTTTTTGTTGATCGAAAAACGTAATTTCTAATTTTTGATTTTCAATATCCCAGTCCCAAGGTCGAATGCCAGCCGTTTCATGTGCAAAAGCTAAATTGTAGTGATGGCTTTCGAGTTGCTCATTCATTTTTGTGAGATCGTAAGTTCGTTCACGTACCTTTTGCTCAAGTAAATGGTTATTAAATTGGAGCTGGGCTTCAATATCTTTAGATTTATTCACTTCTTGTTGAAGTTGGACACATAATTCTTCAGCCCACTGAGTGTGTTGATCTGAAATTTGAACAAGTTGTTTATTTTTTAATAATAGTTTAGAAATCTTTTGATAGTTACGTTGAGTTGCGTATGCGCAGAGTACTGTAGCCACGAAAGCTATATTATAGGCGAAATAAAAAGGTAGCTGAGTAATGGGGGTATGTGTAAATTGAGCGATTAATAGGGGTAATGTACTGGGAATGAATAAAAGATAAAAGTATCGAGGTTGTTGCGTTAAAAAAGTCAGGCCAATGATATGGGCAGAAGTGATAAACAAAGCAATTAAAATATGGGCATCTGGTAGCGAAACTAATTCTTGAGGAAGATAGAAATGAATAACTGTAACGGTTATTCCTAATAAAATTCCTGAAATAAAACAAATACTTTGTAATATAAGATCAGCTTTTTTAATAAAATTAATAGTACGATAGTAGGTTAAAATATTTGGAACAAATAATAGGCAAGTAAAAGATGCAATAGTGAGGCCGATAGACCAGTTAAATATGGTTATTGAAGATGAAAAATAATAAGAAAAAATAGCATATGAGATCAGACATAACAGTATTAGGCTAATCAAATACCAGCGTATATATTGAATTGAAAGTTTTAGCTGCTCAATTTTTGTTTGATGCTGTAAATATTCTTCCTGAAGCCCGGACATAAGATTTTTCTATCCTATTTTTTTACATATATACAGAAAGAATCTGATTTATCAGTGATAAAGAATTTGAAATTTTATTCATACAATAAAAGTAAATTAACTTTAAATAACGATTTAATCAATGTTCAATGAACTTAGGTTGATAAAAACCGATAATTTAAAATAGATAAGGCAACAACAGGCGCAGTTTCTGTGCGTAAGACACGGTCACCAATACACCAATTCATAAAACCAGCTTGATTGGCTTGAGTAATTTCATTTTCACTTAAACCGCCTTCTGGTCCAATCAATAAGGCAAGTTCAGGTTGTATGCCTGCTAATACATCTTTTTGTTCTTTTTCTGGTGCTAAAACAAATTTTGAAGCGGGAAGTTGAGTAGAGCTTAACCATTCACTTAGAGAAATGGGCGCTAACACTTCTGGAACGATGTTAAGACCACATTGTTCACATGCTGCAATTGCAACAGCTTGCCAGTGATCTAATTTTTTTTGATCTCGGTCGTATTTTAAGCGCATCTCACAGCGCTCACTTGTAAGCAACTGAATTTGACTTACTCCAAGTTCAGTTGCTTTCTGAATGGCATAATCCATTCGGTCACCTTTACTCATGACCTGACCAAGGACAGCTTTAAAAGGGGCACTACGGTTAGTAGGGTTAAAACTCTCAATCGTGACAAATGCATTTTTTTTATTAATTTCGGTTAGTGTAGCGAGATATTCACCACCTTGACCATTAAAGAGAGTGGCTTGTTCTTGTAATTGTGCACGTAAAACACGCACCCAATGATGAAATACTGTTTCTGTCAGTTGAATTGTTGAGCCAACTGTAAGTTCAGTTTCGATAAAAAAACGATTCATTGGGGACGCCTTACAAAATTAATTTAAACCAAGATCAACGACGAGTTGACGAGTTGGTTCGACTTGATTCATTGAGTAGAAATGTAAGCTTGGTGCACCACCTGCGATCAAGCGTTCACATAGTTTAACAACAACTTCATGACCAAAAGCTTTAATACTCTCACTGTCATCGCCATAGGCTTGTAATTGCTTACGGATCCAGCGAGGAATTTCTGCACCAGTACCATCAGCAAAGCGAATTAAGTTGCTGGCATTGGTAATAGGCATGATGCCAGGAGCTACCGGAATATTAACTCCAGCTTTTTCTAGGCGCTCAATAAAATAAAAGTATGAGTCTGGATTGAAGAAGAATTGAGTAATTCCTGCATTAGCGCCAGCTTGTACTTTTTCAATAAAACGTTGGATATCTGAATCAAGGTTCTCAGCTTGAGGGTGCATTTCTGGATAAGCTGCAACTTCAATATGAAAATGATCACCTGAATGCTGACGAATGAAACGTACTAAATCTTGAGCATAAGGAAGTTCGCCAAGTCCGACTTGACCAGAAGGTAAGTCACCACGTAAAGCGACAATACGGTTAATTCCTTGCGCTTTATAGAGGTCGAGTAGCTCAGCAATACGAGCTTTATCATCACCAATACAAGAAAGGTGAGGTGCAACTGGTGTACCTTTACCATTGAAATCGTCAATAGCAGCAAGAGTGCGTTCGCGAGTAGAACCACCAGCGCCATAAGTAATCGAGAAGAAATCTGGATTTAATGGTTGTAATTCTTGATGAACAATACGAAGTTTTTCAGCACCTACATCAGTTTTCGGTGGGAAAAACTCAAAAGAAATGGGTATACGTTTAGTCATGTCAAATCCTTGTAAACAGCGAAACAATATTTTTAGAAAAAAGGGCAGTCGGTTCACCGTCTGCCCTTAAATTCTTAGTATTTGTAAGCGTCAGACTTGAATGGTCCCTCAACAGCAACACCTAAATAGCCAGCTTGCTCTTGAGTTAATTGAGTAAGTACACCACCGAAACCTGCAACCATTGCTGCAGCAACTTCTTCGTCAAGTTTCTTAGGAAGAACTTCTACACGAATTTTTGCAGTTTTTTCGTTTGCAGGAAGGTCAGCAAATTTCTCTTGGAATAAGTGAATTTGACCTAACACTTGGTTAGCAAAAGAACCGTCCATCACACGTGATGGGTGACCAGTTGCATTACCAAGGTTTACAAGGCGACCTTCAGAAAGAAGAATGAGGTAGTTATTTTCATCTTCAGAACGATAAACTTGGTGAACTTGTGGCTTAACTTCTACCCACTTGTAACCACGTAAATAAGCAGTATCAATTTCTGTGTCGAAGTGACCGATGTTACATACAACTGCACCAGCTTTTAAGCTATCTAACATTGCAGCATCACATACGTGGTAGTTACCAGTAGTAGTTACAACAAGGTCAGTGTTGCCAAGTAAGTCTTGGTTAATATCTTCTTTTTTGCCTGTTTGTACGCCGTTTTTGTATGGAGATACAACTTCATAGCCGTCCATACATGCTTGCATTGCACAAATTGGGTCAACTTCAGTTACACGAACGATCATGCCTTCTTGACGTAAAGATTGAGCTGAACCTTTACCAACGTCACCATAACCGATCACAAGCGCACGGCGGCCAGACAAAAGCATGTCAGTTGCGCGTTTGATTGCATCATTTAATGAGTGACGGCAACCATATTTGTTGTCGTTTTTAGACTTAGTAACAGAGTCATTTACGTTGATTGCAGGTACTTTCAAAGAACCGTCTTTCCACATTTCGATAAGACGTTGAACACCTGTTGTGGTTTCTTCAGTAATACCGTGAATACGTTCTAAAAGTGCAGGGTATTTGTCATGAACAAGAGCAGTTAAGTCACCGCCATCATCCAAGATCATGTTGGCATCCCAAGGTTGACCATTAACATTAATTTGTTGTTCTAAACACCATACATATTCTTCTTCAGTTTCACCTTTCCAAGCGAAAACTGGAATACCACGAGCAGCAATTGCAGCAGCAGCATGGTCTTGAGTCGAGAAAATGTTACATGAAGTCCAACGAACTTCAGCACCTAATTCAATAAGCGTTTCAATAAGAACCGCTGTTTGAATGGTCATGTGGATACAACCAAGAATTTTTGCGCCAGCAAGTGGTTTAGAGGCTGCATAACGTTTACGTAAACCAATTAGAGCTGGCATTTCTGCTTCAGCAAGTTTGATTTCTTTACGACCGTAGTCAGCAAGTGAGATGTCAGCAACTTTATAATCTGTAAATGAAGCATTAACCGCGTTCATCAGGATCTCCTAGGGAAAAAATAGTATGGATCGTTCTGTTCGCGGATGCCGTTGTTGGTTAAAAACGAGCGTTTAACCGATTGTCGAGCCTGGCAAATTGATCTTTAGTGCCGATCACTTGTCGCAGCATCCCTCGACTAGCGAAACATTGTACTTGGAAAAGCTTTTAGTGCCAATCCAGTTTTGTTTATTATCTGCTTAATTACGACTTTAGATTTAAATTATGGCCTTAAATATTCCCGAATCTTTGGCAAACCTCGAAGCGAATAGCGGTGTTTTTGCGGTTTGGATGGTACTTCGGCATCATGGGGTTCAAATTGATATTTCCGAGCTGATTCAAATTTGTCGATATGATGAAGACGGCACCTATACAATTGCCTTGGCTGTTGCTTTAAAGAAAGTTGGATTTGAGGTGTCATTTCATTCGGATAAAGACCCAAATATTAGCCCAAGCGAACGCATGAGTTATAAAGAAGCAAATGTATTGAAAATACCCACAGGGCCTGCGTTAAGCTATCAGGATATTCAAGCTACAATTCAAAATGGAAAAATGGCGATTGTGTATTACGACACTTTAGAGGGTATCGGAAATCAGTCACTCATTTATTCTATAGATCAAAATGAAATCTGCTTTTTTGATAGTTTTGAACCGATGTCAGCGGCAGTCTTTGAAAAGCAACGTCAAGTGGAAGGGATTTGTCGTCAGGCTATCGTGATTGATGATCGTAATTTTCAAATGCATTCAACCAAATTGAATTAGATAATAAGAGCCAGTAGAGTAGTACTGGCTCATATTAAAGTTATTTTTGTTGATATTCTTGAATCACTTCTAAAGCCGCTCGAAAGGCTTCTTGAGTAGCAGGAGCACCGCAATATGGCAGACTATGCAATAACGTTTCTTGAATTTCTTCAACTGTACAACCATTGTTGAGCGCGCCGCGAACATGGCCTTTGAGTTCAGTTGGTGACTTAAGTGCAGTTAACATTGCCAAAGTAATTAATGAACGATATTTACGCGGCAGCACACCTTCACGCTGCCAAGTAGATCCCCATGCATGTTCATTAATCCAGTCTTGCAATGGCTGAGTAAATGGTACGGTATTCTCTTGGGCACGTTTTACAAAAGATTCTCCCATCACCTCTGTGCGAACTTTTAATCCATTTTCGTAATCTTGTTTAGACATTAATTTCTCCTAAAAATAAAAGCGTCGATTGACGCTTTTATGGCTGTTTATTAATTAATGCGAATCAAAAATGATTGCAATAGTGAATTAGTGGAGGCATCAGTCACTAAATTTGATGAGGGTTAGATAAAGGAAGATCTTTATTTAAATGTTCATCAAAAACATCTGTAAGCATGCTGTCGAATCGAATTGCGTTGTATTGCAATAATTGTTGAGCTTCGCTTTCAGAAATAAAACCTTCTTTTGTAGCGTGTTCGATATTCTCTTCGAAAGTAAGTCCTTTAAATTTCCCTTTAGATTCAGCTTTTTTAAACTTATCCCAAAGTGGTTCAAGGGTTCGTAAAATTTGGAATGTATGCTCTAAACGACCAGTCACATCATCGGCTTTGGTTGAGTAAAATACATGATGTTTGAGTTGTTCTCTAAAAGGATGCTCTTGCATCATGAGTTCAGCAACTTGCTTTTTTAACTCATCATCGGGTTTTGAAATCACACGACCAAAAGGGAAACAGATCCATTTTACAAATGCTGCGGGAAGTTTAGCTGGGAAGTTTTCAAATAAGCCCCAAAATGCTTCCTGAATATTCAAGAAAGCTTTTTGCAGAGCTAATTTAGCGTGAAGTTGTTCAGCTTCAGTTTTTTGACCCGCTTCATAAAACTTTAAAATTGCAGTAGAAATAAAAAGATGAGCATGAATATCTGCCAAGCGGCCTGATAACATTTCTTTGCGTTTCAAGTCTCCTGCAAGTAAGCCAAGCGCCATATCTGCAACTAAAGCAAAGTTGGCACTAAAACGGTTAATCGTTTTATAGTAACTGGCAGTAAATTGATCTACTGACTGCGGAGCATCGCTTGAGCCACCTGTCCAACCATAAGCAAATGATTTTGCTCCGCGGTTAAAGGTATAGGCTAAATGTTTAAATAACAGATCATCGAATTTTTTGACTGAAGTGCTTTTATCTTCAGACTGAAGTAGTTGCAACTCTTCAAAAAGGTAAGGGTGACAACGCATTGAACCTTGACCAAAAATCATCAAAGAACGGGTTAAAATATTTGCGCCTTCGACTGTAATTGCAATTGGAATTGCTTGATAGGTAAGTGCAAGGAAGTTACGTGGTCCAAGTTGAATTGCGCGTCCTCCAGCAATATCCATTCCGTGATTAACCACTTTGCGCATCGTTTCAGTGGCATAGTATTTTGCCATGGCGGTCATCACGGCGGGTGTTCCACCTTGATTTAGACCACACGTAACTAAATAACGGAATGCTTCGAGCATATAGGCATCACTTGCAATTTCACTCGTCGCTTCTTGTACACCTTCAAATTTACCTACTGAGATATTGAACTGTTGGCGAATTTTCGCAAAAGCTCCTACGGTGAGATAGCTCATTTCACCTGCGGCTGTTGCTAAAGCTGGAAGTGAAATACCACGGCCAACACCTAAACATTCCATGAGCATGCGCCAGCCTTTACCGGCATTTTCTTGTCCACCAATAATCCAGTCAATTGGAATGAAGACATCTTCTCCTTCTACTGTTCCATTCATAAATGGAGAGCCTGGAAAATGGCGTGCTCCTATTTTTACCCCAGCATGACTTGCAGGAATGAGTGCGCAGGTAATACCGTATTCTGTTTTATTTTTATCGCCGAGTAGACCTTCTGGATCATAAAGTTTAAATGCAAGACCTACGACTGTGGCAATTGGGGCAAGCGTAATCCAGCGTTTAGAGAAATTCATGCGTAGGCCAAGTACTTGAGCACCTTCATATTCGCCGTAACAAACAACCCCTGAATCTGGAATGGCACCTGCATCTGAACCCGCTTCTGGACTGGTTAAACCAAAACATGGAATCTCTTCACCTTTAGCAAGACCGGGTAAATATTGTTGTTTTTGAGCATCGGTACCGTAATGCATGAGCAGCTCACCCGGCCCCAATGAGTTTGGAACCATACAACTCACCGCGGTGGTGAGTGAGCGTGAAGCAATTTTGCTCATAATACGACTTTGTGCGAATGAGCTAAATTCTTTACCACCAAAAGACTTTGGAATAATGAGTCCTAAAAAACCTTTATCTTTAATAAATTGCCAAACTTCAGGAGGAAGATCTTTTAAGTGATGATGAATTTCCCATTCATTGAGCATGCTACAAAGTAGTTCAACTTCATTGTCTATAAAACTTTGCTCTTCTTCTGATAAAGTTGGGTAGGGATACTTTTCAAATTGAGACCAATCAGGTGCTCCCATGAATAACTCTTTTTCCCACCAACTGGTACCAGCCTCTAAAGCCTCTTGTTCTGTGGTACTAATGCTCGGCATTGAATTCGCTAAAGTCTTATAGGCTGGCTTGGTAATCAGGTTAAATCGTAATGGCTCAACTAAAATAATGATGCTGAGTGCAATAATTAGAATACCTAAAAGCAGAGACCATGGTGTTAGCAAGAACGCCGAAAGTATGGCAACAATAATGGCCACACCGCTACCAAGAACTTTATTTAAGTTAAAAAAGAAAATTGCCCATACTGCAATAAGCTGAATAATAATACTTAGTATAAAGAGTAGGAAAATCATACTTGCTCCTTACTAGCTAAGCCCTCAAGTGGATGAAGTTACAAAAGCGAGGAGATATTCAAGGCTTAACTAGCTATTTTGTTGCTGTTTAAATTTGAGTTTTTATGTCGCAAATATTGATGTATATGCTAGAGCAGGGATATATCGTACTTTTAGGTATAAGATATTTTTGAGTGAAAGTGTAAGGGGTTATTTTATTGATTTGTCAAGAAATGTTATTGATTTTCTTATACAAATAAAAAGCCCTCTAATACAGAGGGCTTTTTATAGATATTTAATTTATTAAGCTTCGACGACCTGAACAGCAATTTTCTTAGCAGGATCTACTTTACGACGAACTTCTGGTACTGGTTCACCATGGTATTGACGATCAGCAAAGTAACTTGAACGAACCATTGGTGCAGACCAAATATTTCTAAAACCAAGTTTGCGGCCATGCTCTGCATAACGTTCAAACTCTTCTGGTGTTACAAAGCGGTCAATTGGTGCGTGTTGTTTAGAAGGCTGTAAATATTGACCAATAGTGACATAGTCAACATCGTGAGCGCGTAAGTCATCAAGTAATGCAATGACTTCTTCTTCAGTTTCACCAATACCCACCATCAAACCACATTTTGTTGGGATGTCAGGGCAATATTCTTTAAACATTTTGAGCAAGGTTAAAGAATGTTGATAGTCTGAACCTGGACGCATTGCTTTATATAAGCGAGGTACCGTTTCAATGTTGTGGTTAAATACGTCTGGCGGACATTCAGTCATAATGCGTAAAGCAATATCCATACGTCCACGGAAGTCAGGTACTAAAATCTCAAGCAATGTAGTTGGACTAAGCGCACGAGCTTCTTTAATACAGTCCACAAAGTGTTGTGCACCGCCGTCAAGCAAGTCATCACGGTCAACAGAAGTAATTACTGCGTACTTGAGTTTCAGATTGGAAATGGTTTCTGCCATGTGACGAGGTTCGTCAGCATCTAACGCATTTGGACGACCATGTGCAACATCACAGAAAGGGCAACGGCGTGTACAAATATCACCCATGATCATGAATGTTGCCGTACCGCCACCAAAACATTCTGGGAGGTTAGGACAAGCTGCTTCTTCACAAACGGTATGGAGTTTTTGAGCACGTAAAGTCGTTTTAATACGCTGAACTTCTTCTGGTGCCGTCATCTTGACACGAATCCAGTCAGGTTTACGCGGCACTTCAACCGTAGGTACAACTTTTACAGGAATTCTTGCGACTTTTTCTGCGCCACGAAGTTTTACACCCTGTTCAGGTTTACGGTGTTCTGACATATTTAACTTTTCCACTCGTTTATAGAGACATTGACATTGTATTATAGCGAAGTTCTTCAGTTAATAGCGGAAAATAACTATTCATATAATAAATGTGGTTATTCAGAAATATAGGGTTGAGAAATACATAAATTCACCGCATATTAGTCATAATCTATTATAAAATATGGTCATTCAAGAGAGGAAGGAGCTTTCAATGCCACGTAAAAAAGAGGTCGTTAGTGGGAATTTCGTTAAATACGATGCGGTAGTTCTCGGTTCTGGACCTGCAGGTGAAGGCGCGGCAATGAAGCTTGCAAAAGCGGGTAAGCGTGTTGCAATTGTAGATGTGCGTGATCAACTCGGTGGTAACTGTGCGCATGTAGGAACAATTCCAAGTAAAGCATTACGTCAAACAGTTTCTAGTATTATCCGCTATCAGCGTGATCCAATGTTTCAAAAAGTAGGTGAATGGAAACAGTTCACCATGAAACAGGTTTTGCGTAATGCACATAAAGTGATTCAACAACAGGTTGATACACATACACGCTTTTATGACCGTAACAAGATCGGTGTATTCCACGGGCGTGCATATATTCAAGATAAAAATACAGTCTTGGTTTTTAGCCATGAAGGCATTAAAGAAACAATTATTTGTAAACAAGTTGTGATTGCGACAGGTAGTCGTCCTTATCATCCGCAAGGTCTCGACTTTGACCATCCTCGCGTATTTGATTCAGATAAAATTCTTGATCTTGATTACTCAATTCAAAAAATCATTATTTACGGCGCAGGTGTTATTGGTTGTGAATATGCCTCAATCTTTATTGGTTTAGACCATAAAGTTGACTTGATTAACACTCAGCAAAAACTACTAAGCTATTTAGATGATGAAATTGCTGATGCTTTGTCTTATCACTTGCGTGAACAAGGTGTATTGATTCGTCACAATGAACAAATGGATCATCTTGAAACATTTGATGACCACGTTGTTCTACATTTACAAAGTGGTAAAAAGATTAAAGCTGATGCCATTCTTTGGTGTAATGGCCGTTCAGGTAATACAGAAGGCTTAGGTCTTGAGAATGTTGGGTTAGTACCAAATAGCCGTGGTCAACTTTCAGTAAATGATCAGTACCAAACTGAAGTTGAAAATATCTATGCTGCTGGTGATGTGATCGGCTGGCCATCACTTGCTTCGGCTGCTTATGACCAAGGGCGCTGTGCTGGCGCAAATATGAGTGGTGAAGATGCTAAACCGGTACGAGACATCCCAACAGGTATCTATACCATTCCTGAAATCTCATCAATTGGTAAAAATGAACAGGAATTAACGGAAGAGAAAATTCCGTATGAAGTAGGTCAAGCTTCTTTCCGTCATTTAGCTCGTGCACAAATTACGGGTGATACGGTGGGTGAGTTAAAGATTCTTTTCCATCGTGACACAATGGAAATTTTGGGTATTCACTGTTTCGGTAATAACGCTGCTGAAATTATCCACATTGGGCAAGCAGTTATGCACAGCCCAAACAATACCTTGAAATATTTTGTTGAGACGACATTTAACTATCCAACAATGGCTGAAGCATATCGCGTAGCTGCGCTTAATGGTATGAATCGCTTGTTTTGATTTTAAATAAGTTTTAATAAAAAAGCCCGCAAATCTGCGGGCTTTTTTATTTGCATTAGATCATACGATTTTTATATTTTTATGACAGTTCTTAAAAGTGATTTACGTGCTTTATATGTTAGTGGGCACAAAATGCTTGGTTAAAATATTCAAATAAATCCGGTGTTTGTTTCCATAAAATTATAGAAAGCACCAAAAGTACAGCTATGATAAAAGTCATAATTGTTTTCAAAAGTAAGGCATTATGCGTCATGAATAACGGCCTCCTCATTAACAAAGAAGTGTACGATTACCCCTAGTATACTTAAGGCTATAGAACATAGCCAAATCGCATTGTAATTACCTGTTAAGTCATGGTTAACACCGCCAAGCCATCCACCAAAGAAAGAACCGACTTGGTGGGTGAAAAACACAATACCACTCAGCATCGATAGATATTTAACGCCAAACATATTTGCCACAATGCCATTGGTGAGCGGAACTGTAGAGAGCCATAAAAGACCCATAATGACGCCAAAAGCATATACCGTATAAGTGCTTAAAGGTAATAGTAAAAAGGCAATGATCGCGATGCCACGGCTGCCGTAAAGTGCCATTAATAATTTAGGCTTTGAGAAACGATCTCCTAACCAACCGGCACCGTAAGTTCCCACTACGTTAAATAGCCCCACCAATGCCAGAAATACAGTGCCAGTAGCCGCGTCAAATCCATGGTCGATTAAATAGCCTGGCAAGTGAACGCCTAAGAAGACAACTTGGAATCCACAAACTAAAAAGCCTAAAGCTAACCACCAGAAGGGTTTATGTTTTCTGGCAATGTTAAGCACTTGTTTAAATGTGAGTTGAGATTGAGCAATTGCTTTTGGTGTTTGATTGCTTGACCCTTTTAACATAAGTGCTAGCGGAATAATAAAAGCAATTAATAGCGCACTCACCATTAGGGCTGCTGACCATCCCACCGTTTTAAGTAAGAGCAGGGTAGATGGCAACATAATGAACTGACCAAAAGACCCGGCTGCACTTGCAATCCCCATTGCCATACTTCTTTTTTCTGGAGGCGCAGCTCGACCTACTGCACTGAGTAAAACCGTAAATGAGGTTGCTGATAAAGCTAAACCAATGATAAGACCTAGACTTAAATTTAAGATTAATACGCTTGAACTAAAAGCCATTAAGAGTAGGCCGAGGGTATAGAGCATGCCACCGACTGCGACAACAATTCGACTGCCATATTTGTCTGCTATTGCGCCGGTAAAAGGTTGAACGACTCCCCAGATCAGGTTTTGCATAGCAATAGCAAGGCTAAAAACATGTTGCCCCCAACCAAACTCATGACTCATCGGTACTAGATAGAGTCCGAAACCATGTCTGACTCCTAGAGAAAGAGCTAGAATAATTGCACTGCCAATCAACATATAGATGAGGGGCTGAGAAAATTGATTGCCAGTTTTAGTCATGATTAATGGAAAATTATAATAATGTGATGATTTATTGTAGAAGATATATCGAGTAATATCGATATGTTTAGATAGAATATTTAAGGTGAGCTAAAGAGTAAGTAGGGTTGTATTGCTTTGTGAAAAAAGAAAAGAAGCAGAAATTATTTTGATCTCTGCTTCTTATAAAAATTAAGCTGCGGAATTACGTTCAAGTAATGCTTGTTCAAAAAGAACTTGTTCTTTTTCTTTATGTTCGGTGGTGAAGCGAATTAAAATTACGCTACAGCCTGCGACCATAACCAAACCACCTAAAATAAACAAACAAGTTTGAACATCAAGCAATCCTTTGAGTAAGAAACCAGCTGCGACAGCACCCACGTTACCACCTGCACCAATAATTCCTGCAACGCCGCCTAATGCATTACGGTCAATAAATGGTACGAGTGCATAAGTTGCACCACAAGCCATATGCGTAAACAGTGCAAAAATAGTCATCGAAATAATTGCGAGAGCAACAGCATTCATTTGTGAGAAGAGTATTAAGAATAAACCTTCACCTAAGATCATGAGTACGAGTACTTTTGTACGACCATCTAATCCTTTTTTGAGTGCAACTTTATCGGAAATTATCCCGCCAAGTGCACGAGCAAATAATGCCAGTAAACCAAATATCCCAGCAGTTAAACCAGCGGTTTTCAAATCCATTTTGAACTGATCGACATAGTACATTGCTGCAACGTTATGAATAAAAATTTCAATACCGAAGCATGCGCCGTAAGCTACAAATAAAATCCAGACACGGTAGTTGCGAGCGGCTTGCATTAAAATTGCTGTACCGCCTTTTTTACCACTACCAACATCAATGCCTTGCGCGCGGACTTCTTTAAAGTTTCCTTGAGGACAATCTTGAGTTAATTTCCAGTAAAGGATGCCGACAATAACCATCATTACGCCGGGTACAATTAATGCCACACGCCATCCCATGGCTTGCTCAACACCAAACATCACAATGGCACCGAGCAATAAAGGCATTAATGCTTGAGTTGCACCCCCACCAGCATTTCCCCAGCCAGCCGCCGCTGCATTTGCTGTGCCTACAACGTTAGGAGCAAACATAACGCTTGTATGGTATTGCGTAATTACGAAGCTTGCGCCAATTGCGCCAATGAGTAAGCGAAAGAACAGAAAAGATTCATAACTATTGGCAGCAGCTACACCAAATACTGGAATACTGCCGACTAATAGGAGGGTAGTGTACGTAATACGTGGACCATATTTGTCGCAGAGTGGTCCGACAATAAGCCGAACTAAAATCGTAATGGCAACAGCAGCAATATTAATATTGGCAATTTGGTCTTTTGTTAAGCCAAACTCACCTTTAATAACGGGCATTAATGGTGCACACGCAAACCATGCGAAGAAACATACAAAGAAAGCGAGCCATGTCATGTGGAAGGCACGCATTGCTGGAGTTGAAAAACTGAATAATTTAATCTCAGTTGCTTTTTTTGCATCTAGATTTACATTTGAAGACATACGCCGTCCCCCTGAACTGAACGAAATTTAATTTGCATGGCAATAAGTTGCCTATCTGCAGACCGATCAGAGCGGACATCGTTGGCCGTCTTGGTTTATTCATTGAATCATCATTGATTCATCATGCAGTGAATAAAGCAAAGGGCGTGCCAAAAAATGAATTTTACTAAAAAGAAAAAATTACTTTCTAATTTTATTAAGTTAGTTTGTGAAGATAAAAATAATCAAAAAGATTCCGAAAATGAGGAGGCCGTAATAAGAATATAAGAAGGCCTTTATATCTGTAGTTTTTATAAAGAATGCTCATTTTTTTAGCATTTTGTTTTAAAAAGAAGCAATTTTTAGGAACTTATAGATTGAAAGAAAGCTATAAAAACGTGCATAAGTTTTTATAGCTTTCTATGATGCAAAAGTTAGAAGCGGTAACCTATACCGGCATAACCTAAAATTGGGTTAATTTCGATGTCTGCTTTTGCATTAATTAATTCGCCATATTTGGCGTCGCTCACTGTAATGGTCGTATCTGTTTTTAAGTGAGCATAAGAGACAGAACCTACAGCGTACCATTTGTCATTAAAGTCATAGGTAAATCCTAAAGTTGCTACTGGAGCAATAGCATCGGATGCTTCAAGGTCAACTTTTGGATCACCAGAGCTAGTTTTTCTTTCTAAAGCTGCTCCTGCTTTCCCGTCTTTAATGTTTACAATCATATGGCCAGCATTGACTAAATCTTTCTCAATTTCTGGGTTCATTTCTAATTCGCTAAAATAGGCATACATCACACCTAGACCTACATAAGGTCTAAATTTATTTACGCCAGTTTTGCCAAAATGGTATTGAAACTCAAATGCTGGAGTCCAAGCGCGTGCTGACGCAGCACTTCCGTGTCCTTCAAGATCTGTAATGAAAAGATTATTTTCAAGTTCCATCGAACCAAGGATTCCACCAGCAGGTTTTGCAGTAGCAGAAAAAGGTGCATAAATTTTACCTTTACCCTGTAGATCAACTTTAGGGGGAATACCAGCTTTTAACTCCAATGAAAAATTATCTGTAAAAAAGTAATTACTCATGAGTCCTAAGGTAGTAACGTCATCTGCCTCTAGCCCTGTATTCTCAGCTTCCCACTGACTTAAACCGCGAATTTCAGCTGTTCCACTTAACCATGCGGGAATAGTATCAGTACCTAAACCAATAACATCAATGAGCTCTTCCAGCACAACATTACTATTACTGTCCGAAATATTATCTTGAATGGTTTTTACTTTAATATCACCGACCTTAGACTGCTCATTTTCTTTAACAGAAGTGTTAATTCTGAAGGGCTGAGCTTTTCCTGTAGGCTTGACATATAAAGGACCAGCAGAGACTGAAAAACGTTTGAAGCCATCACCATCCTTTAAACTAAAGTATGGAGAAGCGGCAGAGGTGACTGTTGGCAGAGCAAAAAAGGCAGCTGTCATACAAAATAATGACTTTTTCATCATAAAAGGACTCCATGTCCGGCATTTGTTTACTGATTTTTATTGAGCCAACCATACCGTGTTTTATTAAAATGATTGTTTATTAAAAATTAATAATTGTAATTTTTTTGAAATAATTGTTTATATTTAGCAATATTTATTAATTAAAAGTACATAATAAATAATAAAAGGCTACATAAAGTAGCCTTTTATTAAATGTAATTAAATGATTAGTTGAAGCGAGATAAGTCTTCTTCAGGGCGAGCAGTTAAAACTTCAATGCCCGTTTGAGTCACTAAAATAGTATGTTCATATTGAGCTGAAAGTTTATGGTCTTTCGTTACAACAGTCCATTTGTCGCCTAACAGTTTAGTTTGCCATACGCCTGCATTTACCATAGGTTCAATGGTAAAAGTCATACCTGCTTCTAGACGCATACCTGTACCAGCTTGACCATAATGCAATACTTGAGGCTCATCATGGAACACAGTTCCAATACCGTGACCGCAATATTCTCGCACTACACTAAAACGTTCTGATTCGACATATTTTTGGATTGCATGGCCAATATCACCTAAATATGAACCATCTTTAACAGTTGCCATACCTCGGTACATAGCTTCTTGAGCAACCTTGCATAGACGGTTAGCTAAAATAGAAGTTTCGCCACCGATGACATACATCATATTGGTATCACCGTGATAGCCATCTTTAATAACAGTTACGTCAATATTCAGGATGTCACCATTTTTTAAGATTTTATTTTCAGAGGGAATACCATGACAGACAACATGGTTAACCGAAGTACAAATAGAGTGCTGAAAAGCAGGGCGTCCAGGAGCGCCACCATAGCCGACACAGGCAGGAATAGCATGCTGTACATTTTCAATGTGGTTACGGCAAATGGTATCAAGTTCAAGTGTACTTACACCTGCCTTAATATAGGGCTTGATCATCTCTAGAACTTCAGCCGCCAGTCGTCCTGCAATGCGCATTTTTTCAATTTCATCTGGAGTTTTAATTAATCGACGTGGAGCTGTATAAGTACTGTTCATGATCTCTAAAAACTTTTGGTAATTTACAAGTGTCTATGGTATAAATAGCCGCCCATTTTATCAAATGCTTTTCGTGAATATCTTTTACGAACAATTTTGATAGATGGGGTAAAAATCCGCACATATATCGTCACATTACTCTGGGTGCCTGTAAAAGGGTGGAGAATGCGGATATATGGAGGCCTAACCCAAACTTTAAGGTAAAGAAAATGGCAGATTACAACGTAAGCATGCGCGACCTTCTTCAAGCAGGCGCACACTTCGGTCACCAAACACGTTTCTGGAACCCAAAGATGCGTCAATACATCTTTGGTGCGCGTAACAAAATTCACATCATCAACCTTGAGCACACTGTTCCTGCGTTAAATGATGCTTTGAACTTTGTTAACAACCTTGCTAGCAAAAAGAATAAAGTATTGTTTGTTGGTACGAAACGTGCTGCTTCTAACATCATCCGTGAACAAGCACAACGTGCTGGTCAACCATATGTTGATCACCGTTGGTTAGGTGGTATGTTGACGAACTGGAAAACACTTCGCCAATCTATCAACCGTCTTAAAGACCTTCAAACTCAATCTCAAGATGGTACTTTCGCTAAGCTTACTAAACGTGAAGCTTTAGAGCGTACTCGTGAGATGGAAAAACTTGAACGCGCTTTAGGCGGCGTTAAGAACATGGGTGGTTTACCTGACGCATTATTCGTAATCGACGTTGATCACGAAGCAATTGCAATTAAAGAAGCTAAAAACCTTGGTATTCCTGTAATCGGTATCGTTGATACAAACTCTAACCCAGACAACGTAGACTACGTTATTCCGGGTAATGACGATGCGATCCGTGCAGTTACTTTGTATGCTTCTGCTATGGCTGATGCGATTCTTGCTGGTAAAGAATATGCTCAATCACAAGCAAATGCACAAGCTAAAGGCGAAGAAGCTGCTAAAGAAGCTCCAGAGGCTTAATGCGTTTTGACGCAGGCTTGTCATTTTTGCGACATGTAATGGTGGCAAATTAAGCGTCGAGAGTGCAAACGGCCCAGAGTTTCTTTGGGCCGTTTTTGTTGAAAAGATTTATTTTTCTACCGTATTTAGGAGAACAACATGACTGCAGTTACTGCGAGCATGGTAAAAGAATTACGTGACCGTACTGGTCTTGCAATGATGGAATGCAAAAAAGCATTAACAGAATCTAATGGTGATGTTGAATTAGCGATTGATAATCTTCGTAAATCAGGTCAAGCAAAAGCAGCTAAAAAAGCTGGTAACATTGCTGCTGATGGCGCGATCACTATCGCTCAAGAAGGCAACAAAGCGCTTCTTTTAGAAGTAAACTGTCAAACTGACTTCGTTGCTAAAGACGAAAACTTTGCTGGTTTCTCTGCTAAAGTTGCTGCTGCTGCACTTGCTGCAAATGAAACTGATGCGACTAAAATTGCTGAATTGAAACTTGAAGATGGTGCTACTGTTGAAGAAGCACGTATTGCTCTTGTTCAAAAAATCGGTGAAAACATCCAAGTTCGTCGCGCGAAAATCGTTGAAGGCGAAAGCTTGGCTATCTACAAACACGGTTTAAAAATCGGTGTTGTAGTTTCTTATACAGGTGATGCTGATACTGGTAAAGGTATTGCAATGCACGTTGCTGCATTCAACCCAGTTGCTGTAAATGCTGAAGCTGTTCCTGCTGACCTTATCGCTAAAGAAAAAGAAATTGCTGAAGCGAAAGCGTTAGAATCTGGCAAACCAGCTAATATCGTTGAAAAAATGGTAACTGGTTCTGTTGATAAATATTTGAACGAAGTTGCTCTTGATCGTCAAATGTACGTAATCGACAACGACAAAAAAGTTGCTGATGTATTAAAAGCAACTGGTACTACTGTTGCTAACTTCGTACGTTTCGAAGTTGGTGAAGGTATCGAGAAGAAAGTAGAACTTAGCTTCGCTGAAGAAGTTGCTGCTGCTCAAGCTGCTGCGAAGTAATTCGTATCACGATAAAAAAAGCCCCTTTGGGGCTTTTTTTATCTCGACTAAAATGAGGGCTTAGAATGATAAATAAAAAAAATCTTAGTATTGGCAGTGTCATTATTTTATTGGTTGCTGGATATTTTGGTCTGGATTTATCTGGGCATAAGCAAAATCAATCACCCTCATTAACCATACCTGAAGCTCGGCATACAGAAACTACATTACCAAGTAATGGAGTCGATAACATAAAAGCTGCTCATGAGCAGAGACAAAGTAATGTTCAAGTGCAGGGAAGTGGTCGGGTCAAAGCAATTTTAAAAGATGATAATGATGGGTCGAGACACCAGAAATTTATTCTTGTTTTAAAAAATGGCCTTTCAGTTTTAGTCGCACATAATATCGATTTAGCACCTAAAATTCCTAATTTAAAAAAAGGTGACGTGGTAGAGTTTTATGGCGAATATGAATACAACCCTAAAGGTGGTGTATTACACTGGACTCATCGTGATCCACAAAGTCGTCATGAAGGCGGTTGGCTCAAACATGATGGGCAAATCTATCAATAAAGCCGAATAAACAAATAAAGAGATTGTTTTTATAGAGCAATTTTATTCTATTCAGTTTCTTAAAACATGCTATGGTTTTTTTATTGAATGGATGAGACGTATTTATGCAGCGGGAGCAAGCCGATTATCTGCATGTGCGAGAGCTGGGCGGTTTAGAGTTATTAAAAGCACATTATCACCAAACACAATTTTCGAAGCATACCCATGAAGGGTATTGTATTGGCGTGATTGAAGAGGGCGCACAGTCTTTTTTTAGGACGGGCCAGCTACATGTGGCTCCTAAAGGCGATATTATTTTAGTAAATGCTGACGAGATTCATACGGGTTCATCTGCTGTTGAGTCAGGTTGGCGATATAGGGCAATTTATCCCACACCTGAAATGTTGGCAGAAGTTAGCCAAGATTTTTTTGAAAATCCGCATGGTGCACCATGGTTTCCTCAAGCTGTGATTCGCGACCTAGGTTTGGCCCAACAACTTTGTTTACTCTTTGATTTATTAGAACAAAAAGATAATTTCTTGCTGAAAGAAACAATGTATTTATCGACTTTAGCCTGTCTAATGAAGCGACATGGTAAATCAAATCATACTTTTTGTGAGTTGCCAGAGGCATATCCCAAAATATTAAGAGTTAAAGAATTACTGGTAGAAATGCCTGAAACGAATTTTTCTTTGCAAGATCTGGCTGACATGGTGGGATTGAGCGCATGGCATTTCTTAAGACAATTTAAAAAATATGTGGGCTTGCCACCTCATGCCTGGCTTGTTCAAGCACGCTTACAAAAAGCAAGGCAATTATTAAAACAAGGTGACCAAATTGCGATGGTGGCACAGCAGTGTGGCTTTTCTGATCAAAGCCATTTTAATCGCCATTTTAAAAAAGCAATGGGAGTGACGCCAACTCAATATGTGGCTAGTCTAAATAACTAAATTATTAAAAATTTATTTACAGCAATTTTATTCAATATAAATTACCTCTTATTGCGCATTTTATAGAGAGGTCTCTTATATTGAGTTTTTCTATGAACATTCAGCTTAATCAGTCGGTTGAGTTTCCAAAAAATAAGCCATCTTATCTTTTTTTACGCGGTGCAATGGATATTTTACCCTTGTCAATTTCTGTCATTCCATGGGCAATTTTAGCAGGCTCTATGGCAATTCATGCAGGATTATCTTTTTATAAGGCGCTTGCGATGTCAGGAATTGTCTTTGCTGGGGCAGCGCAATTAGTTAGCTTAAGCATGGTAATGGAAGGTGCATCCATTTTTACAATTTATGTGACGATTTTCTTTTTAACGGCTCAGCATTTTATTTATGCATTAACTTTAAGAAATGACATTTCTATTTTGCCTCTTTCGAAGCGATTAAGTTTGGGGTTTTTATTAACAGATGAATTATTTGCGGTGTGTGCATCCGGTGAAAAAAGGCAGCCACAATATCTATTGGGCGCAGGTCTGTCTTTTTATTTATTCTGGGTGATTTTTAGCTTGGTAGGAATACTTTTGGCAACAGTGATTCCTGATTTATTAAATTATCATTTAGATTTTTCAATTGTGGCTATTTTTATTGCAATGATAGTACCGTTATGTAAAGGGTTGCCTGTAGTCGCTGGTGTGTTAATGACTTGTTTTAGTGGATTTTTCTTTAAATTTCATCAAGTTGAAGGGGCGATTTTACTTTCAGGATTACTAGGGATGTTGGTTGCTGTGTTAACTGAAAAAATAGAGAAGGAGCGATAATATGTCTTGGTTCATGATTTTAGGCTTGGCAGCAATCGTCTTTTTTAATCGTTATTATTTTTTAGAGCCTAACGTTAAAATTAAGCTGCCTCTTATTATGAATAAGATGCTTAATTATTCTGCTCCCTGTTTATTAACAGCAATTTGTATTCCAGTTGTTTTTTTTGATGGTGATAATTTAAAAGGAGTTTTAGATAATTCTTATATTTATGCAGCAATCTTTTGTATTGTGATTTCCATTTATCTAAAAAGAGTGCTTTTAAGTGTTATCGCTAGTTTGGTTTTTTTCTATTTTATAAATTTTCTAATAAATCAGTAAAATGTAAAAAGCTGAATCGAGATGATCCAGCTTTAATTTAATAATTAGGAAAGAGCGTGTTTTTGTCTGCTTTTCCATTTAGGTAAGACCTTTCCTAGATAGGCATCCATGCACCAAACTGGTCCAATCAGTAGAAATTGTAAATCTTTAAAGAAAGATGGCTTTTTGCCCTCGATTTTATGGCCATAAAACTGTCCGACCCAAGCAACCACAAAAATAGCAATATAAAAACCGATTCCTACAGGTAGGGTGTAAATAAGCCACGCCATAACCACCAGTAAAGCAGCCATTGCAACAGCAAGTACAAGATCTAAACGTGCATAAAATACGAGAGTCAGTACAAGTAATAGAGCTGTGAGTAAAGCGCTGAAATGGGCAATGATTCCAATAATAGAAAATAAAATGGCAGGAACGCAGAGCCAGTGAATTTGTTTATTGGTTGGGTTTTGATGGCTTTCGCTATATTCATCAAACCATTCTGTAATGGATTTCATTAATGGCACACTCCTTGTTTTAGCTTTGATTTATTTTTTCTGAGTATATTTTATCCTGTTCTTAAGGTGGTCGACAAGAAACCGGTACTATTCAACTATAGGAACTTGGCAATAGAAGCTAAAAAAAAGCATGAGAAAAACTTAATGCCTTGCTTATATAAAAAGTACTCAATGTAACCTTGAGAATGATGCAATATTTCAGAATATTTTTTATAGGTTGCTAGATGATGAAATCATCAAAAAAAGTGTAATTTTGAGATAGGTGGGAAAATTGTATGAAAAAGCTCTGCTCATCTACTCTAAAAACGCCATAAATAGCCCTGATTTTAGAAAAATGGTACTAGGGTAGCGCGAATTTAATAAAGTCGCTCTAAGCGCAATTTAGAGGTGAAATAAGGTTGGATAAGATAAACGTATTTTTTTGTGTAAAAAATATTCAAATTTAAGGGTGGAGAGGGGCTAAAAAAGATAATTTTTTTTAACCTAAGCTAGAAATTATTTTTATAGTTTAAAACATAAAAAAGCCGCAGAAAAAATTGCGGCTTTTTACATGAACTCTAGAGGCTATAACTTATGAGGTTGGACCATCAACACGTTCAATATTTACTTTTGCAGTTCCCGCATTGGTAATACCAAGACGTTTAGCAGCACCGTATGATAGGTCAAGTACACGATTGCCATGGAAAGGACCACGGTCATTTACTTTTACAACCACACTTTTACCATTATCTTTGTTGGTTACTCGAATGTAACAGTTCAATGGTAGGCTACGGTGAGCAGCAGTGAGAGCATTCATATCGAATGTGTCACCACTTGCTGTTTTGCGTCCATGGAATTGACGACCATACCATGAAGCCATGCCAGTTTGGCTAAACTTACGAACAGTGTTTGAAGCTACTGTGTTAAGTTTTTCAATCACTGAAGGCTCATCTTCAGGGATTTCAATTTTTGCTGCGATCGCTTGACGACGGATTTGATCGCCAGAACGTTCAGTGATTGAAAGACTGTTAATGTTAGAAAAACGAGAATTAAAATTTTGAGTATCTTTACTCAATACACGAGCTGCTAAATTAGAGCCATCTACATCACTATTTAATGATGATGATTGCACCATTTCAGCATGCAATGGGGCCATACTTAAACTAGCCGTCAGTGCAAGAACGTATTTCAGCGATAACTGCATTTGTATAAACTCCTGAGAACATGTACTTTTTTCTTTCAGCGATTGACTGAAATTTAAAGTGAACATGTCTGATTATTCACTTTTGCAATTGCTACATTGGGGTGGATAATATTCATCGCTTACGGAGAGTGTCTAGTCTTTAACGAGAAATCGTTACAAAAAGGGCAAAAACTTACAGTTCTGGGTTAAAAAATAATCAAAAGTGTAACAAGATATTAAATTTGTGTGTATTGCGACCTATTTAACAAAAATATTTATTGACTTTTACATAACTCATAAAAAAGCTAGCCTATCGGCTAGCTACCTCAGTGCCTAATAACCATACAGCAGTCGCATACATACGACTCTTATTATAGGTCGTAATCACTTGAAAATTCGGGTAAGTTAAATAGTAAATTGGTCCGTTATAGTCTTGTAATTGAATAACATTCACCATATCCAGATCATCAATTTTAACTAAAGGATTTAATGGTGAGACACCTAGTGTCTTTAATGCACCATATGGAAAAGGCTGAGTTAAATCTTTAGCAATAATACTTTCCGGATTTGATCCCGTGTAACGTGCCATAAAGCCGATAGGTTGATCGCGTTGCCATCCTTGTTTTGCTAAGTAGTTTGCGATTGAACCAATTGCATCTTCCGCAGAGTTTCTTAAATCGATATGTCCGTTACCGTCATAATCGACACCATATTTACTAATATTGCTCGGCATAAACTGTGGATAGCCAATTGCACCTGCGTAGGAACCTACAATACTATTTGTTGGGTAACCTTCTTTATAAGTCCATGCAATAAGAGCAGCTAACTCATCGCCAAAATATTCAGCACGGCGAGGGTAGCCAAAAGCAAGTGTGGCTAAGGCATCACGTGTAATAAAAGAACCTTTATTCGCGCCATAACCTGTCTCAACACCCAAAATGCCCAAAATGACAGCTTGAGGTACACCATATTGTTGTTCAGCGCGGTTTAAAGCATCTGCATATTGGTTTTTAAAACGGATGCCACGTTGAATTGTCCCTTCAACCAAAAACATAGAACGATAGTCATACCAAGGTTTGCTTTCCCCTGGACGAGTCATAATATTTAGAATGTTTGGTAAATTCTTTGCACCACTCATGGCTGCATCAACTTGATCGCCACTTAACCCATAAGCGCTCATCGTTTTTTGTTTAAAATTTACATAATCAGGATGTGTTGCAAAATCGTTGGCCTGAGCGAAGTGACTTGTACTGATTAAACCAGTACACAAAGCAAGCATTTTTAAAGTTTTATTTAAGTGTTGAGACAACATATCGTTTTAAAATTCCAGATTATCGATGTGTATGAATGGACATGACTAAACCAAAGGTGGCCATTAAAGTAATAATAGCTGTTCCGCCATAACTCATAAAAGGTAAAGGAACACCTACTACAGGTAAAATACCACTGACCATTCCCGCATTTACAAATACATAAACAAAAAAAGACAAACCAAAGGCGCCAGCAACTAAACGTCCATAGTTATGGAAGCTTTGTAAACCGATTTGGAATGTTCTAAAAATAATAGCAAAATAAAGAATAACTAAAATAAGTACACCGATGAGCCCAAATTCTTCGGAATACGCAGCAATAATAAAGTCGGTATGACCTTCGGGTAAAAAGTGCAAATGTGATTGAGTTCCTTCAAGAAATCCTTTGCCTGAAAAACCACCAGAGCCAATCGCAGTTTTAGATTGAATAATATTCCAACCTGTACCGAGTGCATCTGCCTCTGGGTCAAGCAACGTTAAAACCCTTTGACGTTGATAGTCGTGTAAAAGAAACTCCCAAGCAATCGGAATGATAATCGCAGCGCAGGCTCCTGCGGCACCGATCATACGCCATGATAGTCCACTTAAAAATAAAACAAATATGCCGCTTGCTAGTACTAAAAGTGATGTCCCTAAATCCGGTTGTTCTGCAATTAGTAAAAAAGGAATACCAATTAACATTAATGATAAAACAACTTGTGAAAAGCTAGGGGGAAGGGGTTTACGTGCTAAAAACCATGCAATCATCATGGGCATGCCGATTTTCATGAACTCACTGGGTTGGACACTTCCGAAACCAGGAATATCAATCCAGCGCTGAGCACCCATTCGGACTTCGCCAAACACCATAACTGCCACAAGTGAAAATAAGCCAAACAAATAAAAATATGGTGAAAAAGCTTGATAGACCTTGGGCGGAATCTGGGCTAGACCAAACATAACTAAAAAGCCAATACCAAAACTCATGGCTTGTTTACTCACTAACCCTACATCCTGCGCAGAAGCACTATATAGTACGGTTAAACCTAATAGAGCATTTAAGAGCAGAAATAGGCATAACCAAGGGTCAACATGGAGTTGTTGCCACTTTGACGGTTGCATAGCGGTGCTAAGACCATCTCGAGGAGCTTGGCGTAAAAATTTATATTGTGGGCTAGGAGACATGCGGTGTTAACTAAGGTCAATCAGTGCTTGGCGCATGCTAACATAAACGTGGTGAATGGCAATGTATATCAATATTTTGCAATAAAAAAACCTAGCTCTCGCTAGGTTTCCGATAGTCTATTTTTTATTAGTTAAAGAATAAACCATCATGATATTCAGCCATCGCTTTCAGTTCAGTGCGATTTAAGCTTGGAATCAGTTTGTCGATTGCAATGTGAACAGCTTTTGTTACGGCTGCTGCACCAATATCTGCTGCTTTGCGCTTAATCATGCCAAGGTCTAATGTTTTATTAAAATCAGACATGAAGTGTTTGATCATGGCATCGCCGAATTGTTTATATAATTCAGCTAAAGCAGCTTTATTAATGTCATTTCCTGCTTCAAGCTCAGCAAAGTTATGCTTAAGGTTAGTTACTAAACCTGCATCTAAATTTACGCCTACTTTATATTGGCCTTGTGGGTCTTTAAATAAGCTTTTTTCAGAAAACTCTACTGACTGTTTAACCACATCGTTAGGTGCTTTGCTTAACAATTGCTTTAAAAGAACAGCAACAGTTGATTTGACATAACCTGCTAGTTTTTCGGCAGTATCGCGTTTTTCACTTGCAGGAAAATGCTGAACTAACTTAATTAAGACATTATTAATAATTTCTTCATTAAGTTGTAAAGCAATCTTATCGCGAAGTGGATATAAAGGTTCACTAGAATTTTTATTCGCAATTCCAGTCTGCATATCGTTCAATAAGCCTTCAGAAGGGGTAAAACCAAAAAACGGCATGGTATATCCTCAAATTATTCGTTTTATTGTCGTGCCAATCGAATCGGTTTTGGCATCCATGAAAGATCCGATACTCGGCAAGGGTTAATATCAAGTCCGCCGCGACGAGTATAAGTTGCATAAACCATCAGCTTTTCAGGCTGTAGATTTTGCCAAATATCGGCAAAGATCTGCTCGACACACTGTTCGTGAAAGCCGTTATGCTGACGGTACGAGATAATATAAGCTAAAACACTACGATAACAAGGTTTTTTGCCTTTAAAACGAATAAAAACTGTACCCCAATCCGGTTGTCCCGTGACTGGGCAGTTACTTCTTAAAAGATGAGAATACAATTCAACTTCGACTTCTTCACCAGACTCATCAAATTTTAAAAGGCTTGCATCAGGATGCTGCTCTAAACGCTCTGGAGTGAGGTCATCAACACAAATACCTTGAGGCTTAGAAATCTCTAAATCATCTACTTGAAATAGGGTTAACTCAACTTTTGCACCTGCCGCCGCCGAGAGGTCTTTTTCAACAGTTTCAATAAATAATTGTTTAGACTCAAACTGAGTAAAATTAAGACTATTGAAGTAAAGTTTTAATGACTTAGATTCAATCAAATTCGGTGAAGATGCAGGTAGCGTAATTCTGCCAATAGCAACTTGCGGGATAGCATGAGCGTTTAACCATGAAATTTCAAAAACATGCCACCAATCTTTACCTTGTGTGATACCTTCAATATGCGAGTAGGCTTCACGAGACTGGGCACGAGCAATTGGAAATAAAACATCAGGTTGATAGTTAGTTGGATATTGGGTTTCTTTCCCCAACAAAGACTGTTCGACACTCATTCACGCATTCCTGAACCACGAGCAAGTAAATAGTAAGCAACTCCGTAAAGTACAACACAGCATGATGTCACAATGATTAAAGAGAATGAAACATTCACATCGCTATGACCTAAAATACCGAAACGGAAAGCATTAACCATATAAACAATAGGATTAATTAAAGAAAGTTTTTGCCAAAAAGGACTAAGTGCACTAATGGCATAAAACACACCACCTAAATAAGTTAAAGGTGTAAGAACAAAGGTTGGAATAATAGAAATATCATCAAATGATTTTGCATAGACTGCATTAATAAAACCACCTAATGAGAAAAGAACCGAAGTAATCAAGACTGTATATATAGTTACGAACCAGTTGTGTATGAAAAGGTCAGTAAAGAACATGCTCATTGCAGTTACAATTGTACCAACTAATACACCACGGCAAATACCACCAATCACATAGCCCCACAAAATAATATGTAGTGGCACAGGACTCATGATGAGTTCTTCAATGCTTTTTTGGAATTTTACGCTAAAGAAACTGGAAGACACGTTGGCATAACTATTAGTAATGACAGCCATCATAATTAAGCCAGGCACAATAAATTGCATATAGCTCACGCCACCCATTTGTCCAATGCGTGAACCCACTAAATTACCAAAAATGACAAAGTACAAACTCATTGTAATTGCCGGGGGTAATAAGGTTTGTGGCCAAATGCGTAGAAAACGACGTACTTCTTTACGAACTATGGTCCAGAGAGCAATTTGCAGTTGGCTAAAATTCATTTTGCCTCTCCTTCAAGATTTTTCTCGACCATTTTGACAAATAACTCTTCTAGACGGTTCGATTTATTACGCATACTGTGAACACGAATACCTTGAGATTCTAATAACTGGAATAGGTCATTCAATGTATGCGCTCTATCCATCGTTACTTCTAAAGTATTGCTATCAATTAAGTTGAACTTGACACCAATAATGTTTAACTGGAGCGGTCCAATCGGTTCGGCTAAATCAAAGATAAATGATTCTTCATTGAGCTGATTAAGGAAGCTCTTCATGCTGGTATCTTCTTTAATTACACCACGGTCAATGATCGCAATGCGACGACACAACATTTCTGCTTCTTCTAAATAGTGGGTCGTTAAAATAATAGAAGTACCGCTTTCGTTCATTTCGGTCAGAAAATCCCACATAGAACGGCGTAATTCAATATCTACGCCCGCAGTAGGTTCATCTAGAATAAGAAGTTTAGGCTCATGCATCATGGCGCGGGCAATCATCAGACGACGCTTCATACCACCAGACAGCATACGTGCTTGTATATTACGTTTTTCCCACAAACCGAGTTTTTCTAAATAATGTTCGGCACGTTTTTCTGCAATCTTTTTATGGATACCGTAATAGCCAGCTTGAGTGACTAAAATATCGAATGTTTTTTCAAACTGCCCGAAGTTAAATTCTTGAGGAACGACGCCAAGCTGCTGTTTTGCCAGAGAAGGATGGGTATCGAGGTTGTGCCCAAAAATCTCAACTGTTCCTGAGGTTTTTTTTGTGAGGGAGCTGATAATACCAATGGTTGTTGATTTGCCGGCACCATTTGGGCCTAACAACGCATAAAATTCACCTTCAGGCACAGTGAGGTTAATACCTTTTAACGCCTGAAAACCATTACGATATGTTTTGGACAAATCTCTTAAAACCAAAGCATCAGTCATGAAATTCTCACATTATGAAAGAGGGGTATATTTTGAGCGATAATGATTAATAAACCAAGTAAAATAGTCGGAATTTTATAAAATTAAGATAAATTGAGAAATTATTATATAAAAGCTGGTGCGCCCGGCGGGGATCGAACCCACGACCCCAGGTTTCGGAAACCTGTACTCTATCCAACTGAGCTACGAGCGCATGTGTGGGGCACATCATAGGAAAAAAACACTTGCAGGTAAAGCACGAAATACATGCCAAGTGAATTTAATGCTTAATTAAACAGCAGGTTGTTCAATATTTTATATACTTTGTGAAATAAGCTGAATTGAATAGTTAATTGTACGTAAAGCTCTTGCAAGTTTCTGAGGGGGAATGCGTGATTCTTGCAAACTTGTAATCCATTGTACCTGACATAATTTAAGCTCTTGTATTGTTGTAGCTTTCTCTATTTTTTGAACAAGTGGTTTGGTCATTAGTCCGCAATAACTGCTAAGTGTTTTTATCATTAACCGTTGTATTTCTTCGAAAGAAAGAGCCTCAGAAGATATTACTGGTTGAAAATATGTAGTACTGGGCTGATCTAAAGTTTTTTGCTCGGAAAGCTGGATTTCTCCAACAAGATGAGTGGAATGCGGTATAGAGCTATCAACAGATTCTTTTTGATTTTCTTCTACTTTATTTATGGCTGATGTTTTTAGAATAATTTCTTCATTAGTAGATGTTTCGGTAGAGGCAATTGGGGCAATAAGTTCTAAGTCGATAAGCTGTTTAATCAGCTCTGGAGAAGCAATACGTTTTTTAAATTCACCATTTAAGTTTTGAAAATCTTCATGGTCTATTAAGAGTAATAAACGTCTTTGTTTTGCATTTAAAACAATATTGCGTTGTTGAAGCGCAACTCTTCCCAAATTGGTTCTATAAAAACCAGCCATTACTTTTCCCCAATATAAAAATAAATCAGACTGTTCAATCTTCTGAGTCGAACAGTACTGTTTTTAATAAAATATAAATGGGGTTAACAATAAAACCTAAAAATGACAATATGATGAATAATCTATAAATATCATTTGGTTAAAATATTAAAAGGCACTTTCTAATGCTTTGCGAAGATAGACATCAAGCTCATCTTGGCGTAGTAGCCATTGAATATAGTCTTTAGGAAGTTCAGCAATTGCTGTGCCTTTATGCTTACCAAAGTTAACAGTAGTGGGGATACGTGCTTCTTCAGAAACTCGGTAGAGCTCTTCAATATCTTGAATATTTAAATGATAGACAATATGCATCAAAATATTAGCAGTCAAAATAATATCGGCATCGGCACGGTGAGCACCTTTAAGCATTTCCCGAGCTTTGCTGCTGCCTTGAGAAATCATATAGATGAGTGCTGAGATATTATGAGCCTCGGCGTCTGCCCAAACTTTACGTGCTAAAGCCAAAGTACAAATCGGTTTAATATTCGATACATCCACACCGCAACGAGCAATCGCGGCAATATCGTAATCAATATTGTGACCAATAATATAAGTCGTAGTCTCTGGCAATTTAAAGGTTTTATAGTGAGGCTGGTTTTCTAAATCTGTTTCTAATATGTGGTGTACTGCCATCGCAGCATAAGAGATAGGCGCACCAACCTGATAGAGCTGATCAAACAATTTGCTTTTATCTAAGGTGAGTTTGCCTTCATTAAGTTCAATCGGGGCATACGCAATTTCAATAGGCAAACCATTTAGTGTATGAGTTTCTGTATCTAAAATAATGGCTTGCATATTTGGCCCTTTAAAAAATCGTGAGTAATTAAGAATGTTAACAGTTGGCTATTCACTTTGAAACACGAAGTAGAGATAGAAAGTAGCTATAACGACAATTTCTATTAAAAAATGAGAGTATTTCAGAGATTCGTTTCATCAAATAGAACTTGCGAAAAATAAAGATTAGGCGTAATTGTTTTTAAGGCATTGGAAAATGTCGATTAAAAAACTAAAGCACAACAAAAATGGAATTTAAGGGATATATCAATGAAAATAAAACTATTAATGACCAGCGTTCTCAGCACGAGTTTATTTTTAGTCGCCTGTGGAGGAGGGAGTAGTGACGACGACTCACCAATTGTTGATCCATCAGGTACCCCTGCCAACAACATACAAAATCCAGTTGTTAAAGTTGATGCCTATACAAGTACCAATTTGGGAACAGTAGCTGCAGAAAGTAGTATTTTAACTTATAAAATGTTGGGCCAAAGTGGGCAAGAAGTGCAGGCAACCAGTTTGGTATTTACACCAAATACACCGCCACCAACAGGCGGTTGGCCAATTGTAGTTTGGGCACATGGGACAACCGGTGTTGCAGATGTTTGTGCACCAAGTAAAGCAGCGTTAGCAGACAGTACAAAAGATTTAATTAGTAAGTTACTTGCAGCAGGTTATGTTGTCGTAGCACCAGATTATGAAGGTTTGGGCACACCAGGAATACATCCATTTTTAAATGTTAAAAGTGAAGCTTTTTCAATTACGGATGCGGTAGTTGCAACACGTAACTATTTAACGCAACGTAATTTATTAACTTCAAAAAAATGGCTTACAGTCGGGCATTCCCAAGGTGGGCATGCTGCGTTGAGCGCTGCACAATATGCGAGTCGTGCGCAGTTAGACTATAAAGGTACGGTAGCGGTAGCCCCAGCCTCTAATTTGGGTTTTATTTTAATTGCTGGAGAGCAATCTGTTGCGAATGCAACCTTGGATAAAAAGATCCCAATGTATGCACAGCTTAATACATATACAGCTTTGGTTACAGCAGGGATGCGTAACACACAGCCGAGCTTTGATTACTCGCAAGTATTTACTTCGCAAATCTCAGGTATTGCAGCACAAGCCGAAATGATTTGTTCTGGACCATTGGGTCAAGCCTTTGGAGCAGACATGACAGATTATGCTACAAAACATAGTGGAACACTGGATGGCTATACGCGTACCCAACCTAACTTTATGGCAGTGGCGTTGGTTAAAACCTTTTTAGATAAAGATTCGCAGCCGCTGCAAGCAAAAGTCACCACACCGATTATTATTTATCAAGGGGTAGGCGATACGACAGTACCTAAAGTCGCAACGGATATCTTGATATCTAATGCCACAGTAGTAGGTACTAAAATTAATAGTTATGTTACGGGTAACTGGGACCATGGTACGGTCATGAGTACTAATGTAGACAACATCGTTGGAAATGTTCAAACTTTGCTAACAGCACAATAGAGTTATTGATATTTAAAGTATTTTTAACATTGTTGTAAGGTAAAGTTAATGATGGGAAAATTAAAAATATAAGCTTTAAGCGGGCTTTTTAATTGATTTATAAACAATGGCTCATTTTTTATAAAACTTGAGCCATTTTTATTTAAAACTGAGCTAACTTGATTCTGTTTAATTATAAACTTCATGCTACAATATGTCGCAATCTTAGCACGGCTTAAAAGCCCTACTTATAGGACCCCCGCTAATGTTTGCCAATATTTCCATTTCTGAATTTGATCCAGAATTAGCTCAAGCAATTGCTTCTGAAGGTGAGCGTCAAGAAGCACATATCGAGTTAATTGCATCTGAAAACTATTGCTCTCCTGCTGTGATGGAAGCGCAAGGATCAAAACTTACGAACAAATATGCAGAAGGTTATCCAGGTAAACGCTATTATGGCGGTTGCGAATATGTGGATATCATTGAGCAAATGGCGATTGATCGTGCTAAAGAACTTTTTGGTGCAGATTACGCAAACGTTCAACCACACGCTGGCTCACAAGCTAACTCTGCTGTTTATCTAGCGCTTCTTAACCCAGGCGATACTGTTTTAGGTATGAGCTTGGCTCACGGTGGTCACTTGACTCACGGTGCAAAAGTAAGCTTCTCTGGTAAAACTTATAACGCGGTTCAGTATGGTCTAAACTCTGAAACTGGCGAGATCGATTACGAAGAAGTTGAACGTTTAGCATTAGAGCACAAGCCACGTATGATCGTTGCTGGTTTCTCTGCTTACAGCCGTGTTGTAGATTGGCAACGTTTCCGTGACATCGCGGACAAAGTTGGCGCTTATCTTTTTGTTGATATGGCTCACGTTGCAGGTCTTGTAGCTGCGGGTGTATATCCAAACCCAGTTCAAATTGCTGACGTAACCACAACTACGACTCACAAAACACTTCGTGGTCCACGTTCTGGTTTAATCCTTGCGAAAGCGAATGAAGAAATCGAGAAAAAACTTCAATCAGCTGTATTCCCTGGTAACCAAGGTGGTCCATTGATGCATGCGATTGCTGCTAAAGCAATCTGCTTCAAAGAAGCAATGTCTGATGACTTCAAAGCTTACCAACAACAAGTTGTGAAAAATGCTCAAGCTATGGCTGAAGTATTAATCGCTCGTGGTTATGACGTTGTTTCTGGTGGTACTGACAACCACTTATTCTTGTTATCTTTAATCAAACAAGACGTAACTGGTAAAGAGGCAGATGCTTGGTTAGGTGCTGCTCACATTACTGTTAACAAAAACTCAGTTCCAAATGATCCACGCTCTCCATTTGTGACTTCTGGTATCCGTATCGGTACTCCAGCAGTAACAACTCGTGGTTTCGGTGAAGCTGAAGTACGTGAACTTGCTGGTTGGATCGCTGACGTGATTGACAGCAAAGGTGACGAAAAAGTTATTGCTGACGTAAAAGCGAAAGTTGAAACTGTTTGTGCAAAATTCCCTGTATACGCACAATAAGTTATAGATATAAAAAAAGCGCCGTATGGCGCTTTTTTTATATCTAGTTAATTACGTAAGAATTAACTTTTAGTTTTTAGCGATGACTCGGCATCATGCCATCCACCACCTAATGCCCGAATTAAATCTACACTAGCCATCATTCTGCTGCCGTTAAGCTGAGCAGAAAGTTGCTCTTGTTGCAAAATAGTACGGTCAGAATCAATTACATCAAGATAGCTAATAGCACCTTCTCGATAACGTAGATGAGAAAGCTGATTTGCGTGACGAGAAGAAGAGAGTGCTTGGTTTTGAGCTTGTATTTGTTGATCGAGAATACGTTGATCGGACAAACCATTTTCAACTTCACGGAATGCATTCAGCACTGTTTGGCGATAATTCGCAACGCTTTCTTCATAAGCAGCTCGCGCTTGAGCAACTCCAGCTTTACGTTGCCCACCATCAAACAAGGGTAAAGATAAAATAGTGCCTGCGACTGGCCCAAGCAAGAATGTGCGGCTCGACCATTTACCTAAATCACCTAAAGTTGATGATTCATAACCGAGAGCACCTGTTAGATCTAGTTTTGGAAAAAAAGCAGCGCGTGCAATTCCAATACGCGCATTATCTGCTGCCATAGCACGTTCAGCAGCAGCAATGTCAGGCCGTCTTTCAAGCAAAGTTGAAGGTAGACCTGCTGGAAGGCGAATGCTGTTTGTTGCTAAGGGTTGAGCTGCTAGATTGAAGTCAGCTGGCGTTTTTCCAAGTAAAACAGCAAGTGCATGTTCCGCAGTTGCTCGGTTACGGGCAATCGTTAGTGCATTGGTTTGGGCTGTAGCCAGTTCGGTCTGTGCGCGAGAAACATCTAATTCACTGACTAAACCATTACGAAATCGAGTTTGAACTAGATCTCGAGTCTCACCAAGTAACTTAATAGTGCGATTATAAATTACTTGTTCAGCATCAAGCTGGCGAATTAGAAAATAGCCTTGAGCAACATCTGCTTGTAATGCTAAAAGTGCCGACTGGTATAGCGCTTCTTGTTGCTGTACATCGGCTGTTGCTGCATTGACACTACTAGCAATACGGCCAAATAAATCAAGCTCATATGAAATATTCGCTTGAGCACGCCATAAAGTTTGTGCAGATGTATGCGCATTATCATCTAAACCCAGTGAAGCGGGAGATGGTTTTTGGCGAGTTGGGCCAAAGCCAGCACCAATACTTGGTAAGCGTTCCGCTTGCGCTGCTGAACGTAATGCACGTGAAGCTTGAATATTGGCAGCCACCGCTTTAAGGCTTTGGTTACCAGCAATTGCTTGTTGCTCTAGTTCGTTTAACAGTGGGTCATTAAAAACACGCCACCATTCGCCACGTGATTGTGCATCGGCAGGTTGAGCAATTTTCCAGTTGCTATCTTCAAGTTTAGGGTCTGACTCTTTAAATTTAACAGGAACTATGACCTTTGCAGGTTGATATTCCGGAGCCAATGAGCAGCCTGCAAGGAGCAGGCTTCCCATGAGTGAGGACACTAACCATTTTTGTTTTGATGATTTCATCAAATGTCCTCCTTAGTGATCATGTGGGTTAGCTAATGGCGCTTCATGAACAGCTGCCGAATGCAGTTTATGTTTGCTGTTGAGTGTACGAATCAGGACATAAAAGGCAGGGGTGAGGAATAAACCAAACAACGTTACCCCGATCATGCCGAAGAACACTGCAATACCCATGGCATGACGCATTTCAGAACCTGCACCTGTTGAGGTAACCAGTGGTACTACACCCATAATAAATGCAATTGATGTCATTAAAATTGGGCGTAAACGCAGACGACTCGCTTCAACTGCGGCATTAAATGCAGTTGCGCCTTGCATTTCAAGTTCCCTTGCAAATTCGACAATCAAAATGGCATTTTTACAGGCCAGCCCGACCAGTACCATCAGACCAATTTGGGTAAAGATGTTGTTATCTCCACCTGTTAGCCAAACACCTGTCAGAGCCGCCAAGATACCCATTGGCACAATGAGAATTACAGCTAAAGGCAGAGTTAAGCTTTCGTATTGTGCTGCCAATACCAAGAACACCAGTAGTACACTGATTGGGAAAACCCAAAGTCCTGCATTACCAGCCAAGATTTTTTGGTAGGTTAAATCAGTCCATTCAAACTTAATGCCGCGAGGTAAGGTTTGAGCAGCAATACGTTCAACAGCAGCTTCAGCTTGGCTAGATGAATAGCCCGGTGCAGGGCCGCCGTTAATGTCCGCTGAGGTATAGCCGTTATAACGCACGACCATTTCGGGACCGTAGGTTTGAGTCACATTCACCAAGGAAGATAAAGGCACCATTTGCCCAGCACTGTTACGGGTTTTAAGTTGCAAGATATCTTCAGGGTTAGCACGGAAAGGAGCATCGGCTTGAGCACGAACCTGATAGACACGGCCAAAGCGGTTAAAGTCGTTGACGTACTGAGAGCCTAAATAAATCTGCATGGTATTGAACACATCGGTTACAGCCACACCTTGCTGCTTAGCTTTAACACGGTCTAAATCTACATTAAGTTGAGGCACATTAATTTGATAACTTGAGAACATTGGACCGAGTTCCGGTGCTGATTGCGCTGCTTTCATAAAGTTTTGGGCTGCATCATTCAGTGCTGAATAGCCTAAGGCACCTCGGTCTTCAAGTTGGAGTTTAAAGCCGCCCATCGTACCTAAGCCCATTACTGGTGGTGGTGGGAAAACTGCAATATAGGCATCTTGAATGGCTGAATATTTCTCGTTGAGAGCGCCTGCAATTGCATTAGCAGATAAGTCCTTATCTCTACGTTCATCAAATGACTTTAACTTTACAAAGACAATCCCTGCACTTGAGCTATTGGTAAAACCGTTAATGGACAGCCCAGGGAATGCAACTGCACTTTCTACACCAGGTTGTTTAAGTGCAGTATCACTCATTTTATGAATGACAGCTTCGGTACGATTTAAGGACGCGCCGTTTGGTAATTGAGCAAAGCTAACCAAATATTGTTTGTCTTGAGCGGGTACAAAGCCACCTGGAACAATATAAGAAATACCAACGGTTAAGCCGAGAAGTGCTGCATAGACACCCATTGCTGATGCTTTATGAGATATGACACGACTTACGCCTTTACCATAGTTGTCTGACGCACGTGTAAATACGCGGTTAAACAGCGCAAAGAAACGTCCAAATATGAGGTTCATAATGCGTGTTAATGCATCAGGTTTAGCGTCATGTCCTTTCAGTAACATGGCTGCCAAAGCAGGAGAGAGCGTAAGGGAGTTAAATGCCGAAATGACAGTTGAAATGGCAATAGTCATGGCAAATTGTTTATAAAATTGTCCTGTTAAACCCGTCATAAAAGCAAGTGGAACAAACACTGCAACAAGAGTTAAGGCAATGGCAATAATTGGGCCGCTTACTTCTCGCATAGCGCGATAGGTAGCATCTCTTGGGCTTAAACCCGCTTCAATATTCCTCTCGACATTTTCGACGACAACAATCGCGTCATCGACCACAATGCCGATGGCAAGTACCATCCCGAACAGTGATAGTGCATTGATGGAATACCCAAAAGCAAGCATAAGTGCAAACGTACCAATAATTGAAACCGGTACTGCAAGTAATGGAATGATTGAAGCGCGCCATGTTTGTAAGAATAAAATAACCACTACAACAACCAGTGCAATGGCTTCAAGCAAAGTATGAACGACTGCTTTAATACTGGCACGTACGAACTGTGTTGGGTCATACACAATGTCGTATTTAATTGAAGATGGGAAATCTTTTGAAAGCTCTTTCATCGTGCTACGCACTTGATCGGAAACTTGCAAAGCATTAGCACCCGGCGCTTGGAAAATTGGAATTGCGACCGCTTGTTTATTATCGAGTAATGAACGCAAACTATATTGAGAGGCTGCAAGTTCAACACGAGCAACATCACCTAATCGGGTGACTGCGCCATCGGGTGCAGTTTTTAAAATAATGTCTGCAAATTCTTGCTCAGTCGTTAAACGACCTTGAGCATTCACTGAAAGTTGTACAGGTGAATTAGTTGGTGATGCACCAATTGTACCTGCCGCAACCTGAATATTTTGTTCACGGATTGCATTCACAATTTCAGTGGCTGTGAGATTACGTTGCGCTACTTTTTGTGGGTCGAGCCACACACGCATAGCGTAGTCACCAGAACCGAATAAACCGACTTCACCTACACCTTGTAAGCGTGCCAAACGATCTTTTACGTTCAGTACAGCGTAGTTACGTAAGTAAGTCATGTCATAGCGGTTATCTGGTGAAGTCAGATGTACAACCATGGTTAAAGTGGGAGAACTTTTTAAGGTGGTGACACCTAAACGTTGCACATCTTCAGGTAAACGAGGCATTGCCTGAGACACACGGTTTTGAACCAATTGTTGAGCTTTATCTGGGTCAATACCGAGTTTGAAGTTCACTGTAATGGTTAAGTTACCGTCGCTGTTTGCTTGAGATTGCATATACAGCATGTCTTCTACGCCGTTGATCGATTCTTCAAGCGGAGAGGCAACAGTTTCAGCAATTACTTTCGGGTTTGCACCCGGATATTGAGCACGTACCACCACAGATGGTGGAACAACTTCTGGATATTCGGAAATAGGTAACTGAAATACAGAAAGTAGACCAGCGAGTAAAATCAGTACTGATAAAACACCAGCAAAGATTGGCCGATCAATAAAGAATTTAGAAATATTCATATGTGATTAACCTTTTGCCGGAGTTGATATTTTTTCTGTTGGCTGAGGTTGAGGCGTGTTAGTACTTGCAGTGATTTGTGCATTCGGCATAGGGACGAGGTGCGGCGTAACAGGGTCACCCGGACGAATACGCTGTAAACCATTCACCACAATACGGTCCCCCGCTTGTAATCCGCTATTCACGATTTGCAAGCCATCTTGTTGTGCACCGATTTTTATTTCGCGGTAAGCAGTCTGATTTTTAGCATCGACAACAACAACAAAGCGTTTATCTTGATCGACTCCAATGGCTGTTGGGCTAATGAGAATGGCTGAACGAGGTTGGCCACCACCCAGACGGATTCGAGCATATAGACCCGGTAATAAAACTCCATTTGGGTTGTCAAACGTCGCACGAACACGAATCGTACCTGAGGTTGTGTCTAGGTTATTGTCGATTGAGTTGATAGTTCCCTCACGAGAAAAACCAGTTTCATTGGCAAGCCCCATATAGACAGGAACTTGTGCAGAATTACGCTGATTACTGATGTATTTCAGGTAAGTTTGTTCATCAACATCAAAAGATGCGTAGAGACGGGATACTGACACTAAGCTCGTTAAAACTTGTGCTCCGTTGCCCGCAGAAACCACATTACCCACGGTTACTTTGGCACGAGAAATTCTGCCGCTAACTGGTGCAGTAATACGGGTATATTCCAGATTTAAGCGTGCAGATTGAACTGCTGCTCTGGCTGCTTGTAGGTTGGCACTAGCTGAGCGTGCATCATTTTCTGCCAGATCCAGCTCTTGGCGTGATACTGCATTACTTTGAATGAGGCGTTGAATACGGGAAAGATTCGATGCCGTATAAGTCACTTGTGCTTCAGCTGAAGCGAGTTGTGCTTGTGCACGATTGAGTTCTGCTTCAAATGGACGGGGGTCGATTGTAAAAAGTAACTCGCCTTTTCTAACGAGACTTCCATCTTTGAAGTGTACAGCAATGAGTTTGCCTGAAACTTGGGGGCGAATATCGACTTGGTCTATCGCCTCTAGGCGGCCGGAATATTCTTGCCAATCGGTAATGGTTTTGCTGATGACATTGGAAATATCAACAGTAGTAGCTTGTTGAGCTGTCATCGGTGTAGCTTTTGCATCGGCATTTTCATGTAAAAACATAAAACTGCCACCCGTTGTCAAAATGACCACAAAGATGGCAGACAGCGCGAACTGTTTGCGAGAAAATGACATGAGGTGCTCCTCCTTATTTGGATACCTGTTTTCAGACTTTTAGTTATGGTCTGTATGGGAGAAACAGGGTTTATGGGATGAACGGAGCATAAAAGTTTGTCAATTATGAATAAATATATTAAATTTGATAACACTATTCGTATTTTTATAATAATTGATGTATTTGAATTAAAATGCATTGATAGGAGTGTGCGTGTGGATCTATTTCATGCCATGAAAGTATTTAACAAAGTTGTCGAAACAAATAGTTTCAGTTTGGCGGCTGATAGTCTGGGTCTACCGCGTGCTTCTGTGACCACAACCATTCAGGCTATCGAGAAACATTTACAAGTTCGTTTGCTTAATCGAACGACGCGCAAAATTAGTTTAACTCCAGATGGTGCAATATATTATGACCGGACAGCTCGCATTTTAGCCGATGTTGCCGATGTTGAGTCATCATTTCATGATCATGAAAGAGGTCCTAGAGGCCGGTTACGTATTGACGTTAAAGCATCTATAGGTCGACGGATTCTTATTCCTATGCTATGTGATTTCCATGCGCGTTATCCAGATATTGAACTTGTGATTGGAATGAGTGATCGACCTGTTGATTTGGTTGGAGAAGGTGTCGATTGTGTAATACGAAGTGGACAGCTTAAAGATTCTAGCCTTATTGCTCGTCGTATTGGAACGATTCAGCATGTAACAGTAGCTGCACCAAGCTATCTTATTAAATATGGCGTGCCATTAACAATTAATGATTTACAAAATCACCGAGTTGTTCATTATTTCAATAGTCGTACAGGCAGAAATATTGATTGGGATTTTATTATTGATGATGTTATTCAGAGTATTTCTGTTCAAGGAAGAGTTTCAGTGAATGATGGTGATTCATATGTAGGGCTTGCAGTCCAGGGCTGTGGTTTAATCCAGTGTCCGCGTTTTATGGTTGCTGAGCATTTGGAATTGGGAACCTTGAAAGAGGTACTTGCAGAGTGGCGCCCGGCACCAATGCCTATTTCTGCAGTTTATTTACAGAATCGGCATTTATCACCAAAAGTCCGCGTATTTGTAGATTGGGTGGCCGAACTGTTTGCTGGTTGCCATTTATTAAGTGGTTGTACTATGGTGTTAGACGAAAAAAGTGAGTTTACCTGTGATAAGGAAACTAATCATGAATATACAATTCGTACTTTAGTTGAGCAGCAGAATATGGCTGAGGTCCAAGGGCTTAAAACTTAAAGTTATTATTTATTGTGGTTTAAACATTAAAGCACCCTAGACCAAGAAAGTAGGCTGGGTGCTTTTTAATTATATTTTAAAGATGGGTATTTTTAGAAAACACATTAATAATGATAATGCCTGCGATCATTAAAGTGAGACCAATGCAGGCTGCCAAGTCTAAATGCTGTTTGTAAAATATCCAGCCAATTGCAGAAATTAAAATAATACCCGCGCCAGACCAAATGGCATATGCAATTCCGATCGGAATTGTTTTTAGCGTCAGAGACAATAAATAAAAAGCAATTGCATAACCCACAACAGTAATAATCAAAGGAATTGGAACAGTAAAACCTTGAGATGCTTTTAAAGCTGAAGTTGCAATGACTTCACAAGCAATCGCTAAATAAAGATAAGACATGGGGAGCTACGCCAGAATGAGTTTTAATCAATCTATATGAAATGGTTTGACCAGTTTTAACGATTGTGCAATTTTTTTGGTACACAAATACAAGTAAATCAAACTGAACTGATAGTTTGATTTTATCACTTGCAAAACGGTATAAACCATTAATTATATTAAAAACTAATCGCAATGATTAAAGTGCTATGTTTTACCTACACCATAAGCTAAGGTTGATGCTGTCATATCTCTTTTCGCATGCTGTAAATTACGAATGAGTAGCGATTTTGCCCATATTGTTTTGAGATGAAAGCATATTTTTTGCTAACTCTCCTAAGCGCATCAAAGCATTTAACATTTTGGGATTTAACTCAAAACAAGCTGCAATACGTAAACAATGACTAAAACGTTTATCAGCCGAACATAAAACTCCCGGCATACATAAGATTTTTTCATCCATTGCTTGATGAAACAGTTCTAGCGTATCAATAGATTCGGGCAACTCTAACCATAAAATAAACCCTGCTTGTGGGCGACTGACTCGGGTACCAAGTGGGAAATAACGACAAATATAAGATTTGATGGTATCAATTTGTTGTTGATAGCGTTTTTTGAGCTGCCGTAAATGCAGGTCATAACCACCATTTTCTAAGAAAAGTCCTAAGGTTTCGGTGAGCAAAGCAGGCTCGGCTACCGTTGTTGTAAATTTTAGCTGCTGCACAATATTACGGAAGCGCCCAGCTTCTAACCAACCGATTCGATAGTCGGGTGCTACAGTCTTGGTGTAGCTACTACATACCAACACCCATCCATTTTGATCAAATGCCTTAATGTTGGGTAAGAGAGGTTCGGCTAGTTGCAATTCGGCATACATCGCATCTTCAATAACAGGAACTTGAAACTGATTAGCTAGCTCTGCCAAGCGACGGCGGCTGCTTTCAGGCATGCTGAAACCGAGGGGATTGTGTCCTGTTGGAATCGTTAATATGGCTTGTACACTTTGAGATTTTAAGAGTTCTTCAAGTGTATCTAGACACATGCCTGTATGTGGCGAAGTGGGAACTTCTACAATTTTTCGGCCTAAATTATGCAGGAGTGGGTACAAATTATGAAAAGTCGGGATCTCAAGGGCGATGGTGTCACCCGCTTGAGTTGTTGCCATAATCGCGAGACTTAGAGCCTCCATGGTGCCATGAGTGAGTACAATATCATCTGCTGAAAGAAACATACCGAGTTGCAAGCTTCGTCTAGCAATTTGTGTGCGTAGTCGTGTTGACCCTGGTGGTAAGGTATAGCTTTTAAAAATATCTGGTTGTGTACGTAAAACCTGAGCAGTTAAGCGTTTTAAACGTTCAATCGGGTAGAAATTTTCTCCTGAGGGGCAAGCTAGGGCCAAATTAATATAGGCTGGGTCCATTTGCTTTTTAACGATTTGTGCGAGGAAGCAGCTGATACCTGAAAGTGGCACTTTTTCTTCACTGACATAACGTTCTTCGAGTTCTAGCAAGTTTGAAGGTGCGTGACAAACATAGTAACCAGATTGAGGACGAACCGAAATCAAACCTTGATCTTCAAGTTGACGATACGCTTCTTTTACGGTGTTAATGCTGACCTGATAATGGTTTGCACAGTCCCGTATTGAAGGTAGACGCGAGCCAATAGGCTGCCTTCCATTATGGATTTGAAGGGTTAAGTCATCACTCACTTTTTTATATTTGTACATATCAATTCATTAAAAAGCCAAAGCAATGGGTACACTTTATAGTGATCTGTTATTTATCTCAAATATTGTGATTACTTTAGGTTGGTCCATTTAATCGAGTTTTACACTTAAAAACTGTGTCTATTATTTTTAATAAAAACTGATACTGTAACCATTAAAGATATCTCAGTAAGATCAAAAGCATGGTGAGGATTTAAAACCATAATTTTTTAATATCAAAATGAGTAGGAGTGGGTCTATGTCCGTTGTAGCATTTAAACAAGTTGATGTTTTTACTTCACAAGCATTTAAAGGAAATCCTGTCGCGGTGATTATGGACGCCAGTACCTTAACATCTGAGCAAATGCAGGCGATTGCCAATTGGACCAATCTCTCTGAAACTACATTTGTACTGCCTCCTACAGATTCGCAAGCCGATTATCAGGTTCGAATTTTTACTCCACAAAATGAATTACCATTTGCAGGCCATCCTACAATCGGCACAGCCCATGCTTTACTTGAAGCTGGTCTAATTACTGCTAAAGAAGGAAAATTGGTACAGCAATGTGGTGCAGGTTTAGTTGCTCTTACGGTAAGTGAATTGAATCATATTTCCTTTGAACTACCACAACCTAAAATTACGCCATTAGATACGACACAGACTCAAAAATTGGCAGAGATTTTAAAATGTCAGATTGACACTCAATGGAATGCTGCATTGGTTGATGTTGGGGCGCGTTGGGTTGTATTACAAGCTGTCAATGCCGAAGCTGTTTTAGCGGCTCAACCAGACTTCGCTGCTTTAAAACAACATGATTTAGAAATGAAAGTTGGTGGAGCGACGGTTTATGGTTTTTATGAAAATAATGATGAGCAAAAACATATAGAAGTTCGTTCATTTGCTCCTTCAATTGGAATAAATGAAGATCCAGTTTGTGGTAGTGGTAATGGTAGCGTAGCGTCTTTTATTCGTTACCATGGTATTTTGCCCGCACAAAATGATCAGGTACTTTCTTCACAAGGTCGCGTTTTAGGACGTGACGGACAGCTTCAACTAAATTTATATCAAGATAAAATTTTAGTGGGTGGAAGCGCTGTTACCTGTATCGATGGCACAATCAAGTTATAAAACAAATATAAAAAAACCGAGGACTTGGCCTCGGTTTTTTTAATTAGAAAAACTTATTTTTCTACGAACGCACGTTCAATTACGTAGTCGCCCATTACACCCATACGAGGTGATTCAACTAAACCGTGTTGGTCAAGTAACGCAGCAACATCTTTCAAGAAAGCAGGGCTACCGCAAAGCATTGCGCGGTCAGTTTCACGGTTAAATCGTGGTAAACCAACTTTTTCGAATAAAGCACCAGTTTCAATTGCAGTGGTAACACGGCCTTGAGTGTGGAAAGGTTCACGAGTTACAGTAGGGTAGTAAACAAGTTTGTCTTTAATACCTAACTCTTCAAAGAACTCATGGTTTGGTAATTCGTTCAAGATAAGGTCTTGATAAGCTAATTCAGAAATATAACGTGTACCATGAACAACGATTACTTTTTCAAAACGTTCGTAAGTTTCTGGGTCACGAATAATTGATAAGAATGGTGCAAGGCCAGTACCAGAAGATAAAAGGTACAAGTTTTTACCCGGTAAAAGGTCATCATGAACCAATGTACCTGTCGGTTTTTTAGAAATTAAAATTTCATCGCCAACTTGTACTTTTTGCAAAATCGAAGTTAAAGGACCTTCTTGTACTTTAATTGAGAAGAATTCTAACTCTTCTTCGTAATTTGCACTTGCAATCGAATACGCGCGCATTAACGGTTTGCCATTCACTTCAAGTCCGATCATTACGAACTGACCATTTTTAAAACGTAAGCTAGTGTCGCGTGTAGTTTTAAAACTGAAAAGGGTGTCATTCCAGTGGTGAACATGAGTAATGCGTTCGACGTTAAAAGCAGCCATTAAAGGTCTCGATCACGATTAAAAGAAAACAGATTGCTATTCTAATCTAAATTCATTCCCGATAAACTGAATATATTTAATTGTGTTTATAAGAAAAAGTGATGATCAATTCTGTCACCTTCCCGATAATCGGCCACATGTGCTCTCCATATCGAGAAAAATTCGGTATTCCACGCCAGCCTAATTTGGTAAATATCGAGTCATATATTGACATGGTAGAACCTTATAACGACTTGTTGGCTTTTGAGGGAATTGAACAATTTAGTCATCTCTGGCTAGTTTGGCAGTTTCATGACAATAAAAATCAGAGTAGTGCAGATAAATTCCGTCCACAAGTTCGTCCCCCACGTTTAGGTGGTAATGAAAAAATTGGCGTATTTGCTACACGTAGCATGTATCGACCAGCACCAGTGGGCTTGTCTGTAGTACGGTTAAAGAAGGTTGAAAAAGTTGGAAAGTCAGTCCGAGTGTACGTCACTGGCAGCGATTTATTAGATGGAACTCCAATTCTAGATATCAAACCCTATATTCAATATTCTGATGCGATTGTTGATGCACAAAGTGGTTATGCACATGCAGAACCAGAGCGTAAATCGGTCATTTGGTCTGAACCTGCTCTAAATGCTCAAAAATATTTTTTACAAAACAAAGAAATGGATGATCAATACCTTGATGAGCTTGAGCAGGTATTGGCTTTAGACCCACGGCCTGCCTATCAAGAAGATCCAGACAGAATTTATAGAATGAAATTTTCAAGTTTCGATATTCATTTTAAAGTCGGTCAGTTTGAAGTTACCGTAGTGGATGTGGTGCAAAGCTGATTCGCTATTTTAAAACCAATGTATGTTGAGCCAAAGTAAAGTAATGAATATAGCCATATGAATCAGCTGGGCGGGAACGAAAGCAAGAGCATAAGGTAGCCCGCCCGAAATTGCAGAGTTTATACTTTTGGCAATTGCATGCACTGCAAAGCCTCCCATAAAAGCAATTAATAAAGGGGACATATGAGCACTATCAGGTTCACCTTGTACAATTACTGCGGCTATAGCTGCATGGATCTCAAACAAAGAAGCGAGTAACGTTCCGGCTATTAATCCTGCATCGCCTAAAGATATACTTAAACCATAAACACCTGCCTGAATAAGCGTGAGTGTGCCAGCAATAATAATGGCTTCTTTAAGACTAAACATTCTTGAGTCGAGTTCGGGTAAAGTAGTACTAGGCTCTGCTTTACGTAATAAAATAAAAGCCCATACCGCTAAAACAACTAGTGCAATAATGGCAGGAAATATAATTAGCTTAAACCAAGCAAAGCTAATACCGATCACAATAATTAAAGTTTGAAGAAGTGTTGAAACGCAGGACATTAATGCAGCGCCTGCATTAGTCGTTGCATTTGCACGACCGGAACGTACTTCTAAACCCAGACTGGCAATAGCTGCTGTACTGGAAACAAAACCTGAAGCCAAAGACGAAAGTAATAAGGCATTTTTGGAAGATAATAATCGTTTGGCAATATGTGCCAGTGCTTGCACAAATAAGATTAAAGTCAGTAATTTTAAAATAACATTCGGATTTAAAACTGGACCCCAAAAGGGTTTATTCGGGACTAACGGTAAAGCAATTAAAAGTAAGGCGAGTAGAAAAATTCCATCGCGTAATTCTGCCTCGGTAATCCATTGACTAGCAATACCATGCATAGACTGCTTAGCTATTAAGATAGCCGTCATGATGACTGCTAAACTAGCTGCCAATGAAATATTCCAAATACACAGAGCTCCAATGAAATAAGTCATGATAAATGCAAGTTCGGTAGTAACGCCCGGATCATTTGGCTGGTTTTTGAGGGAAACGATGCTAATTGCACCGATGATTAAAGCTCCAACAATCCCCATAGGAGTGCCGAATAAAAAACAGATCGCGCCTAATAGGGCACTAATGGCAAAAGATCTAAAACCAGCGAAAGTTTTATATTCGTGTTTGAGCTTACTGCGCTCTCGTTCTAAGCCGATTAATAAGCCACAGCCAAGGGCAGCTGCAATGACTGTAATGAATTCTTCAAAGGATGTTGTTTGTAATGACATTGTCATTGGAAGTTCCATATTACTTCCTCTTTGGTTTATTGTTATATGTAGATTTGAATCATTTTAAAATCATATATTCACGTTCAGTTTATGCTTTTTATGAGACTGATCATAGTATCTTTTTTAGACAAAACAACATACAAGATATTTTTATAAATATGACCCATGACGCAAAAAAAGTTCAAGTTGAGAATTGGTTTAATTAATTGAAGTTGAAGGATATTTAAATAGTGGATTTAACGATTTTGGGGTGAGTTAAATCTAAAACATCTCTGCTATATTATAAAAATATATTGGGGATAACGCATGAATGCACATGTAGAAATAGATACCTATTGGTGTCTAGAACAACTATTACAAGAAGGCCGTATCACAGAACGAGATAAATTACTGGTACAGTCAAGCCACCGCCAAAAGGACCAGTTGAAATGGCATCCATTACAGTGGATCTCACATTTTAATTTAAAAGATCAGCAGCACATACAGGCCCATTTAAGTTTAAACCGTTTGTGTTTATGGTTTGCAGATCGAGTTCAACTTCCTTTATTTGTGATTGATCCTTTAAAGGCTGATGTGAGTGCTTTAACTCAGGTCATGTCACAAGAGTTTGCCATTCGTAATCATATTTTAGCTGTTGAAATTCATGCCGACCGAATCGTGATTGGAACAGACCAGCCATTTCAAACAGATTGGCTCAATAATCTTGAACGAAGTCTAGCTCCTAAAAAAATTGAGCGGGTACTACTTAATCCCGAACAGTTACAACGTTATTTACGAGAATATTATCAGGTCAGTCGAGCAGTAAATTCAGCTCAAAAAGATGCAGCTCATGACCGTGATAATAAAAATGTTGAAGCTCTTTTACAACTTGGGGATAGCCAAAACCCAGATGCCAATGATCAGCATATTGTGAAATTAGTCGACTGGATTTTACAGTTTGCGTTCGAGCAGAGTGCCAGTGACATTCATATGGAACCACGCAAAGACAATGGCAAAGTCAGGTTCCGTATAGATGGTGTTTTGCACACCATTTACAACATGCCTTCAAATACACTGACCGCCGTGATTGCACGTATTAAGATTTTAGGACGTTTAAATGTCGCCGAAAAGCGCAAACCACAAGATGGTCGATTAAAAACTCGGACACCAAAGGGGCAAGAAACAGAGCTACGTTTATCAACCTTGCCAACAGCCTTTGGTGAAAAACTGGTTATGCGTATTTTCGATCCCGATGTGCTGGTACGTTCTTTTCATCAACTGGGTTTTGAAGAGAGTTTATTACAACAGTGGCAACAATTAACAAAAAATAGCCATGGCATTATTTTAGTCACTGGTCCTACGGGTTCAGGTAAAACGACAACGCTATATTCTTCGTTAAAGCAGCTCGCAACAGATCAGGTCAATGTCTGTACCATTGAAGATCCAATTGAAATGTTAGAGCCTAGTTTTAACCAGATGCAGGTCAACAATGCAATTGAATTAGGCTTTGCAGATGGTGTTCGTGCACTGATGCGTCAGGACCCTGACATTATTATGATTGGGGAAATCCGTGATCAAGATACAGCGAATATGGCAATTCAAGCAGCATTAACCGGTCATTTAGTATTATCAACTTTACATACCAATGATGCGCCGTCCAGTTTAACTCGCTTGCACGATTTAGGTGTGCAGCCATTTTTAACAGCAGCCACAATTCTAGGTGTGCTCGCGCAACGTTTAGTGCGACAGCTTTGCTTACACTGTAAACAACACACACAAATTAATGAGGACGAGTGGCAGCACCTAACATTCGACTACATTATGGACATGCCAGAAAAAGTTTATCAGGCAGTAGGTTGTGAACAATGTCGTCATACAGGCTATAAAGGACGAATCGGTATTTATGAGTTTATGCCAGTCACTCTAGAGCTTAAGCATCTTATTAGTAGTCATGTGACGTTAAATGATTTAAGAACTCAAACTAAAAAAGAAGGTATAGAACCTTTGAGAATTGCGGGTGCACGTAAAGTCATTGATGGTGTTACGACATTAGAAGAGGTCTTGCGGGTTGTTCCTTTAAATTAAGTTTTTCTTAAGATTCGCCTCATTTATGCATGATGTAATTGCTTTATCCCAAGAGGAAACCATAAACAGAGGGTAATTATATGAATATGCTTAAAGTAATGTTGTTGACTGCTGGTATGGCTACTGCTGGCATAGTTGTAGCGAATACACCAGTGAATCAGGCTGCAATTGCTCCGGTAACTGTCACCACGGTAAAACAGGCATTAACGGCTAAAGATAGTACACCGATAAAATTACATGGTCAGGTTGTAAAATCTTTAGGTGATGAAAAATATCAATTTCGTGACAAGACAGGTAGCATTACAGTTGATGTAGATGATGAACTTTGGCAAGGTCGTCCTATTTCACCAAATACAAATGTAACTTTAATTGGTGAAGTAGACATTGATTATAAACCTTTAAAACGCGTCGAAATTGATGTGGATCAAGTTCAGTTTTAATTAATAATCTTAGATGTATTGCTTTTAGCCGCATTTTGATAATGCGGCTTTGCTTTTTCTAGAAAGGCTTGGCAAGATCAAATCAGGATATAACAGGAAAAACAGATGAGAATTTTGCTTGCAGAAGATGATCGCTCTCAAGCTGAAAGTATTCAATCTTGGCTAGAGTTAGACGGTTATCAGGTAGATTGGGTGGAAAGAGGCGATTATGCACTTACGGCAATCGAGCAGCATGACTATGACTGTATTTTGCTTGATCGGGGGCTGCCTCAACTGGCTGGTGAAAAAGTTTTAACAACGATCCGCCATAAACAAAAAAATGTTCCTGTTATTTTTATTACAGCGCGTGACAGTATTCATGACCGAGTAGAAGGACTAGATTTAGGTGCAAATGATTATTTGGTTAAGCCTTTTAGCTTAGAAGAGTTATCTGCCCGAATTCGCGCTCAATTACGTAAGCAAACGTTGAGTCAGCAATCAGTTTTAACGTGGGGCGATCTGCAACTCGATACACAAGCAAAAGTTGTCTCATGCGCTGGAAAGTCTATTGATTTAACAGCTAAAGAGTTCCAAATATTACGTAAGCTTATGGTCCATCCTGAGCATATTATTACGCGTGATCAATTAGAAGAAGCGCTCTATGCATGGGGTGAAGAAATTGAAAGTAACGCAATAGAAGTATTTATTTATCAGCTTCGAAAAAAAATCGGAAGTAGCAGTATTAAAACCATACGGGGGTTAGGCTACCGTATGGGAGATTTAAAATGAAATCTAATCGCTCATCCTTGCAGTCGCAACTGGTTAAAACCACGATGTGGAGTAGTGTCGTGGTGGGCTTGCTGGCTTTAAGCTTACTCACCATATTTTCTGTTTATCACAACATGTCAGTGCAAGACGAAATCATGGATGAAATTTCAGATACTTTGCTGGTTTCAGATCTTTCTCAATACTCCATGAAACAGTTTGACGAGCTCAGTGATGAATTTGACATTCAGTATGAGTTATTAGACACAGGCCAAGTACTTACTCATTCTCATAGCTATCAGCATGAGCTTTTTGAACAAGGCAACTTATCAGAAGGTTTTTCATATTTTTGGTTTGATGGTCAATTATGGCGTAGTTTAGCTACACAGCAAGAAGACTCTCAACTTCAAGTTGAAGTCTTTCAGCCAATGAGTACACGTATTGAAGAAGTACTCAAGGCACTCGCTGGATATAGCGGCCTTATGGTGTTGTTCTGGCTACTACAATGGGTCATTGTAAGTTGGCGTACGGAGCAACAATTGGCTGCGCTAAATTTACTTTCTAAACGTATTGCTCAAAAAACAGCATCAAATTTAGAACCTATTCAAGACCCAGATGTCATTACAGAAATTCAACCTGTGATTGATGCTTTAAATCAATTACTCGCAAGGCTGCAAAGGGCATTAGTCGCAGAACAGCGTTTTACCGCAGATGCTTCTCATGAGCTGCGTTCGCCATTATCTGCTATAAAAATGCGCCTTCAGGTTTTACAGCGTAAATATCAATATGTTCCAGAGCTGCATCAAGACTTTGAACGTATACAAGAAGACGTTTCTAGAAGTACCAAAATACTTGAAAATTTACTCCTTCTCGCTCGATTGGAACCCAATGAAGCAGAGCAGCCACAACTTCCTAAGACAGTTATCGATTTAAATTATTTATTGGCCAGAGTTATTGAAACTGTAAATTTAGATGCGAAAGCTAAACAAATGTTGATAAAGACAAATACCTTGTCGACAGAAACTAAAACCTTTGCGAATGAAGAATTACTCTTTATTGCTTTTAGAAATTTATTCGATAATGCCATTCGTTATAGCCCGACTTTAGGCTCTATTCATGTTGAGATTAGTCAGGATGAACAGCAAATTAAGGTGTCTATAGAAGATACGGGAAATGGGGTAGATGACGAAGTGCTATTACGTTTAGGGCAGCGTTTTTTTCGAGTATTAGGTACTCAGCAGCAAGGTTCAGGGTTGGGAATTTCGATTACACGAAAAATTATTGAATTGCATAATGGCACATTACGTTTTATGCATGCTGAACAGGGTGGCTTGAGGGTGGAGGTTAATCTACCTTTATAAAAAAATAGCATGGTTACCCATGCTATCCATTTTTTGTTTTCCCACGAATATTATTGAAACGCGAGTGTATTTTTATTTAGTTAAAATTAGACGATTATTGCGAGTGAGGCGTAAACGATATTCCTCGCCAGCATGCATAATGCGGATTTCACGGCCTAATGCAAAGAGGTTGTTAGAATGTAACATTGGTAAGGCATGAGCTGTTTCATTGTTACGAGTAAATAAGCTAAAAGGTGCGTTCATTTGTTGTGCTCCGTGGTATGTTCTTGAACGATTTAAATGATAATCATTATCGAATAGGTCTGTCAATGAGATTTTTAAAATTTTATAAAATGATAAAATTTGCTTACACTTGAGAAAAGTTTTAGAGAGTAAAAAGATGCCCAAACCAATAGTCGATGTCGCTATAGCCATCTTAATTCATCGTGGAAAAATATTAGTCGGATGGCGCGGGGAGCAGCAGCATCAAGGTGGAAAGCATGAGTTTCCTGGCGGAAAGGTTGAGCAAGGTGAAACACCCGAAGAAGCCTGCCGCCGTGAAATCTATGAAGAAGTCGGTATCGGTTTAAAAGATTGGCATCAATTTGATTATATTCACCATGAATATGACGACATTATTGTCAATTTACATTTGTTCCATAGTTATGTGCCTGATGAACTATTAAATCTTATTCATCAACCATGGGCATGGTACACAAGGGAACAGTTACTTCATTTAAACTTTCCAAAAGCCAATAAAGACATCATAAAACGACTTTATTGGCCCCATCTCATCAAAATCAGCAATATGCTTACACCTGTAGAAGGCAGTGATGCTTTATTGTATTGGCGTATAGAAAAAGCCGATGCTGATCAGAGATATTTAGAGCAATTAAGTGCTTTAGATGAAAATCAGTTATCAAACTTAATTATTAATACAGATCTTTGGCAGCAGTTGAGCCCTGAGTTAAAGAAACAGATTAAGACCGTTCATTTAAAACAATCTCAGCTCATGAATTTGCATAAGGGCGATTTAACAGTAGGCTTACGTTATATTGCCGCTTGTCATGATGCAGTTTCTTTAAGGCAGGCTGAGCAGATTGGTTGTGATGCTGTTTTTATTAGTCCAGTACAACCGACAGCGACTCATCCAGAAGCCTTGGCATTAGGTTGGGAACGTTTTGCTGATCTAGCCCAAAATAGCCAGATTCCGGTTTTTGCATTGGGAGGAGTGCATCCTGATGATTTAGCTACTGCACAACAGCATGGTGCATATGGCTTAGCAGGTATTCGTAATTTCTAATAAGAAAATAGAAAAGCATTAAAAGCTAGAGAGCTTTTAATGCTTGTTGCGCTTCTTGAACAGTTTTTTGATTATTGCGTTGTTGTCCAGCTTTTAAGATGGTCAACCAAAGTTGCTTTTTCATGGCCTGACTTTGAGCAAAACTTAAACCACGTCGTGCTAGAGACTCGGCATTAGAATATTGCTGTTTATGATTTGCCGTAAGGGCAAGGAATAGATATGTTTCTGCGGCTTGTGGTGCTAAACGCTGTGCTTGGAGTGCATAGCGTTCAGCTTCTGACCATTGCTGATTTTTGTATGCCTGTTGGGTTTTCTGCATTAAGACTTTAAATGCAGGTAATTGGCTTCCATCATCATTAAAGCGTTGCGGCTTTTTCTGCTGAGGAACAATAACCTGCAAGTTCTTGCGGTGAATTTCCGGATGATCATAAGGCGTAATTTTTACACCCGATGGAGTTTCCGTGCTCTTTTTCGCTGGTGGAGCAGGTGCTTTGTCTTTGGAGCCAGATTGATCAGGCAAAGTTGTACAGCCGACCATAAGTACAGCACCAATATAAAAAACACCTTTCTTCAACATATCCTACTTTCCTGTTAACGCTTAGTTGTTATAACTACCACTTGAAATGACTCGTGTGTTATTTGACAGATCTTGTTGCATCTGGCTTTCACTTTCACGAATATAACTGTCGGTATTATCATCCTGAGAGTCGGGCGTTGTGTTATCACTTTGTGGCGTATATGTTGGATCAACTTGATAATACGGTGCTCCACATGGCGTAGCACGATGTGGAACCGTATGCGTTAGCATCGGAATATACATAGCACCATCACAAGCCTGTGCTGATAAATCACCTGATGCACGATCAATCCATTGCCACTGTACAGTGTCTGGTTGACGTATATTCACAGGAGTTTGACGTAATTGCTTCATCACATTAATCCATACTGGCAATGCTCCAGATGAACCTGTTAAGCCAGTCACTTTGTTGTCGTCTAAACCTAACCACACGACAGCCACGTGATTACCTGAGTAACCTGCAAACCATGAATCACGTGTATCGTTAGTCGTACCTGATTTACCTGCCAATTTTAAAGCTGGAGATAAGCTGCTATAAGCTGCACGACCAGTACCTGAAGACATCACCTGTTGTAGGCCATAATTCATGATATAGCCGACAGAAGGATCAATTGTTTGTTGAACATTAAGGCCATAACGGTCAAGTAAACGACCATTGGCGTCTACGACAGATCGAATCGCACGCGTTGGATATTTAAAACCACCTGTAGCAAAGTTCTCATAGATTCCGAGTACTTCCATTGGTGACATGTTGACTGCCCCAAGGAAAATAGAAGGGTAGGCAGGAATCGTTGATTCAACACCAAATTTTCTTAAATTATTGGTAAAAGTAGATAAACCAAATTCTTGCCCCATGCGTACAGCAGATAGGTTATATGAATTTGCTAATGCTTCACTCAGGCTGACTACACCATGTCCACCGCCACTGTAGTTTTTAGGAGTCCAACTTTTTCCTCCATCTACAGGAACACTGATTGGAGCATCTTCAATTTGGCTTGCCCAGTTATAACGTCCAGATTCAATAGCACTTAAATAAATCACAGGTTTCAACAAAGAACCGACTTGACGTTTCGCATCTAAAGCACGGTTAAAACCAGTAAAGTCTTGTGTAGAACCAACCGCTGCAACGAGCTCTCCATTTTCAGGATGTGCAATCAATACCGCGCCTTGTAAGTTTTTCAAACGCGCTGGATTACTGTTAGCCAAATGATCTACTGAAGCTTTAAATGCGTTTTGAACTTGAGTTTGAGTAATTGGATCTAAGGTCGTAAAAATACGTAATCCCTGATTGGTTAAATCACTTTCTTGATACTCTGTACGCAATTGACGACGGACAATATCTAAAAAGTCTGGGAATTTTGCAGGGCCTAAACTTGGTTTACTTAACACATTTAAAGGACGTGCAATTTCATCTTCATATTCAGCTTGAGTTAAATAGCCCATCACACGCATATTATTTAACACGGTATCGCGGCGTTTTTTTGCCCCTTCAGGATTTTTCCAAGGGTTATATAAAGAAGGGCCTTGCACTAAACCGACTAAATAAGCTTGTTGTGCAACACTGAGTTCACGTAATGGCAAACCGAAATAAAATTGTGAAGCCAAACCATAACCATTAATTGAATAGCTACCATTTTGGCCCAGATTCACTTCATTTAAATACGCTTCTAAAATTTCATCTTTGCTGTAATGCAGTTCGATGAGTAAAGCCATTAATGCTTCATTGACTTTACGTTTTAGTGTGCGTTCAGGGGTGAGATAGAAGTTTTTAACTAATTGTTGAGTCAGGGTTGAGCCACCTTGACGTTTTCCACCAGTGACATTACTCACCAATGCACGAGCCGTACCGCGAATTGAAATACCATGATGATGATAAAAATTGCGGTCTTCTGTAGAAATTAAAGCTTCAATGAGTGGTTTAGGGACATTATTCAGTTTAATGAGTACACGGTCTTCATTGTGTTGAGGATAAATTCCTCCAATGAGTAGCGGTTCTAAGCGTGCAACGCCGGTTGAAGAGGGTTTAGTACTTCTAACTTCAACAACTTGATCATTTGCAAAACTTAACTCTAAGACTTGTTCTGGTTCAACGCTGTCACCGTAGTCAAAACCACGTGTGTGGATATACATATTGCTGCCTTGAGCAACATAGCTTCCAGACTTGTCATAATTACTTGAAGTTTTGTAACCCAATAACTTTAATTCTTGAGTGAAATTTGCTTGAGAAATAGGCGCGTTGTTATAAATTTCCAAAGGTCGTGCAAACACTTTGGCAGGAATATCCCACCGCTGTCCTTCAAATTTTTCACGGATAATATTATCTAAACGAATCAGATAGATACTAAGAGCAATAAAAGCACCAATGACCAAAATGGAAAAGATTAGTGCAAAGAAACCGATACCACGTTCAAACTTCATAAAAATGAGATAAAACCCTAACAATGCCTGTAATGATGCGATAGCTTGTCATCAATTTGCAATGATAAAACTGTGAATAATTGGAAAAGTTAGATTGAATTTTACAGCATCTTGTAGTTATGTTTTTTTAAATTAATCGGGTTAATGTTATTATGTGCGAGTATCGCAGCGGAGCTTACTCATTCGTGCAAATTTCACATAAGTCCTTCAGAAACGTCGGGTTAATCGGTCGACCAGATAAATCATCAGTTGTAGAAACACTATGTTTAATTCATGATCATTTATTGAACTTAGGTTTGAACCCCATTTTTGATCAGGAAACAGCCGAATTAGTGCCTTATGATCATGCACAGATAGTAAGCCGTCATTTATTAGGTGAAGTTGCTGATTTAGTTATTGTAGTTGGAGGCGATGGTTCTCTACTCCATGCAGCCAGAGCGTTGGTGCGTTATAATACCCCTGTTATTGGCATTAACCGTGGGCGATTAGGTTTTTTAACTGATATCAAACCTTCAGAAGCGATTTTTAAACTTGACCAAGTGCTTCAAGGTCATTTCCAGCTTGATCGCCGTTTCTTACTTGAAATGGAAGTACGAACAAATGGCGAAGTTATTTATGATGCAATCGCTTTAAATGATGTTGTTTTGCATTCGGGTAAGTCTGTCCATATGATTGACTTTGAACTCAACATTGATGGTCAATATGTTTATCGTCAGCATAGTGATGGTTTAATTGTTTCTACTCCAACAGGATCAACGGCTTATGCGTTGTCAGGTGGTGGACCAATTTTACATCCAAGTATGGATGCGATTGCATTAGTTCCAATGCATCCCCATACATTGTCATCACGCCCCATCGTAGTTGGTGGTCAGAGTGAAATTAAAATCGTTATTCGCGAAAATCGGGTGTTACCGATGGTGAGTGCTGATGGGCAACATAGTATATCGCTGAATGTCGGAGATAGTTTACACATCCGTAAACATCCATTTAAACTAAGTTTATTGCATCCACCAGGTTATGATTTTTATATGGCCTGCCGTACCAAACTTGGTTGGAACCAAGATTTTGAATCTTTTCAAAGAGATGAATCATGAATATTGAACAAATGCTATCTGTTTTAAACCCTGAAATTGTAGAGCGTTTAAAAACAGCAGTAGAAATTGGTAAATGGCCAAATGGCGTTGTTTTAACAAAAGAACAGCGTGAGACTTGTATGCAAGCTGTCATTGCTTGGGAGTTGAAAAACTTACCAGAAGAACAGCGTAGCGGCTATATTGACCGTGGTACGAAAGAAGAAGGTGAAGAGTGTGATGATGATCATCACAAGCATGAGCCAGAATTTAAGCCAATTCGTTTTGTTTAATTTAATAAGCTCAGTGATTACTGGGCTTTTTTTATATTTATTAAAATATAATAAAGAATCCTATGAAACGTTTAAAACCTATTTACGTACTATTATTTCTAATATTGTTTAGTGGTGCTGCATTAGCCAAACAGCCGATTGAATGTTTACTCAACGTGAAGGTTGTTGCGAGTCGGAAATACACTTCACCTCAAGCTAAATATACAAGTATAAAGAACGACGGTTATCCCATGTTATTGATTGGGATTCAGGTGCTGGAGTCGCAAACAATACGAAGCTCCCAAAAGATCAAAGCGCATCATTTATATTGTAAGACACTTATTGGTCAACAACGAGATGCTTATCTTTCGGGTTCCTACGATTCTAATAAGATTACAATCAAAATAGGTGATCACTTGAAACTAAGAAATATTCATTCTTCAGGTCAGGAATATCCATTTTGGCCAGATTTTTATTATATTGAACCTTAAAACCAAGGCTATCCGATATAACCTTGGTCATTCATATATTAGAAACGACTATTCCATAACGCTTTTGCTTTCAGCATTGCCTCTTCAAAACTAGTAACAACTCCCATGGTATATAGTGCAATTCCGATGGTTTCTGTTACTGCCATTTCACCGTATTCATGGTGCTGCTGACCTAACCATACTGCTTTAAAAGTTGCTAAATCTAATTCTTCTTCAGTTGGACTACGTTCAGGTGTGAGCTTTGGTAACTCATGTTCATAGAGTTCACCATTTTTAATACCACAAATGAGTGTTTTTGCATCTGGATTTCGCTCAAATTCACCGCCTTCACCCTTAATGACTGCACTATTTTGATAGCCTAAGCGCAGTGCACTATGTTGATGGGAAGTTCTATAAGCTGGATGGAATATAGCTTGTAAGGTGGCTTTTGCATTAAAAGGATTTATTAAGCGGCCTAAAGTATGAATAGGCGAGCGTAATCCCATCACATTTCTTAAAGAAATCAGCTCACTTAAAACAGGAGAAATCACGTCTAAAGGTAAGTAAGCGAAATTTTGCTCTGCTAACTGAGTACGAACTTCTTGTTCAGAATGACAAATTTGATAACCAAGGTATTCTAAAACTTGCTCGGTATAGACGCGGTTAAGGGTATGGCCTGATGCACCGTGCATAACAATTTTATAACCGTGTTGAGCAAGGGTGAGGGCCGCTAACAAGAACCAAGGATAATGTTTACGTTTACCTGCATAAGATGACCAGTCTAAATCAACTTCTAATGGCTGAAAATTAAGCTGGTCTCTAGTCGCTTGAACAAATCCTGCGAGTTCATCAATAGATTCTTCTTTAACCCGAAGCAGCATTAAAAAAGCGCCTAACTGCACATCAAGCACTTCACCTTTTAAAATCATGGTAAATGCCTGATACGCTTCTTCATAGCTTAAGGAACGTGAACCACTTTTTCCCTTACCTAAAATACGGACATATTGAGCGAAGGGGTGTTCAGCATCTTTATAGATATTACGTTTAGTATTCATCGTAGTTCAAAAACAATAAAAATGATGGGATGCAGGCAGCTCAAAATGAAATGTCCACAAGTATTTAATCAATATGACATAAAAAACTGTCGAAAAAATATCAAAAGTGTTTCTTATACTAAAGTCTTAGGACCACATGAGTGTTTTTTGCACGTATTAGCCAGAAATTTAATCGAATCATTGTTTAATTCGAGTACACTTTCTCGTGCTTTTTTGAGCACTCATATCATAATTTTCTGTGATTCTCCTATATCTTCAGCTTTTTATTGAAAAAGTAAGAGGTTATTTCTAACTACTCAAAGTAGTTAGGAACTTCAGGTATTCTCCTGTTTTAGAAAACAGCTTTTTTGTTTTCATTGAGGTAGTAGGAAGGTTTTTTGTTTACAAAGAACCGTTTCCCTTTTGCGGTGTTCATGTGAAAGGTTAGGGCTGTGTATTCGTAAAGAATAGACGTTTCATTTTGGTATTTCCAACGGACTTGGAAATATAGATTGAAGTAAAGTTATGGCTAAAAAACCGATTTATAAATCACTTTATTTTCAAGTGATTATTGCGATTATTGCGGGTATCTTGGTAGGGCATTTTTCCCCAAGCTCAACGCAAATTGTCAATGGTGTCGAACAGCATATTCCAGGTTTAGGTGAAAAACTCAAGCCATTAGGTGATGCCTTTATTCGTTTGATCAAGATGATCATCGCTCCAGTTATTTTCTGTACCGTGGTGAGCGGTATTGCTGGCATGGAAAGCATGAAGTCAGTCGGAAAAACTGGCGGCGTTGCCTTGTTATACTTTGAAGTTGTTTCAACAATTGCACTTCTAATTGGCCTTGTTGTAATTAACATCGCTAAACCGGGTGTAGGGATGAATGTTGACCCTACTACTCTTGATACTTCGGGCATTCAAAAATACGTCAGTTCTGGTGAGTCACAATCTACCATTGATTTCTTAATGCACATCATCCCTGATACGGTGGTTGGTGCATTTGCAAATGGTGAAATCTTACAAGTCCTTCTTTTTGCAATTCTCTTTGGTTTTGCTTTACATAAATTAGGTGATGCAGGACGTCCAGTTTTAAAATTTATTGATCAAGTTGCACATGTGTTCTTTAACATTGTGAACATGGTCATGAAACTCGCTCCGATTGGTGCATTCGGTGCGATGGCATTCACCATTGGTAAATATGGTGTTGGTTCACTCGTACAATTAGGGCAACTCATCATTTGCTTCTATATTACGTGTTTACTCTTTATCTTCTTGATCTTGGGTACAATCAGCCGTATTAGTGGATTTAGTATCCTCAAGATGATTCGCATGATTCGTGAAGAGTTATTAATTGTACTTGGTACATCTTCTTCTGAATCTGTTTTGCCGCGTATGTTACGTAAACTCGAAATTGCAGGTTGTGAAAAGTCTGTAGTCGGTTTAGTTATTCCAACAGGTTATTCATTTAACCTTGATGGAACGTCAATCTATTTGACCATGGCTGCGATCTTTATTGCTCAGGCCACAAATACACAGCTTGATGTCCAGCATCAGATCACTTTGTTATTAGTACTCTTAATCTCATCTAAGGGTGCGGCGGGTGTAACTGGTTCTGGCTTTATTGTTATGGCAGCAACTTTGTCTGCTGTAGGGCATATTCCTGTTGCTGGCTTGGCATTAATTTTAGGTATTGACCGTTTCATGTCAGAAGCACGTGCTTTAACTAACCTTGTCGGTAACTCTTTAGCAACAATTGTAGTTGCTAAATGGGTGGGTGCTTTAGATAAAGACAAACTCAATGAAGCGTTAAATAATCCAGATGAAGTCGACAGAAAAATGATGGAGCAAAAAACTCCTCAAGTCGCTGAAGGTCTAGATTAATTCGAATAAACCAATAAAAAAGGAAGCTGTGGCTTCCTTTTTTATTGGCTGACTGAAAAGTACAGTTTTAATGAGCAGCTATGCCATGACAGTTGCTTGAAAAATGATTAGCATGCACAACAACGAGATTCGATAAAACAATAAAGCTGAAGGAAAATATTATGTTGGCATACGATGCAGATTTAGAATTATTCCGTGATAATTTTAAGCGTTTTATGGGTGAGCATATTGCACCACACTACGACCAATGGGAACGTGAAGGCATTATGCCTCGTTCTGTTTGGAACCAATTGGGCGAAAATGGCTATTTATGTGTGGATGTCCCTGAAGAATACGGTGGTTATGGGGTTCCGACCTATTATTCATTAATGTTGGTTGAAGAGTCTGCACGTGCCGGTTTTTGTGCATTATCAACAGCCATTTCTTGCCACTCTGAAATTGCTGCACCCTATATTTTACACATCGGGACAGAAGAGCAAAAACAATACTGGTTACCGAAAATGGTAACAGGTGAAGTTGTTGGTGCAATTGGTATGACTGAACCAGGAGCAGGTTCGGATTTACAATCAATGCGTACTAGCGCCATCTTGCAAGATGATCATTATGTGTTAAATGGTTCAAAAACATTTATTTCAAATGGCCAACATGCTGATCTTGTTGTGCTTGCGGTAAAAACAGATCCTCAAGCCCGTGCGAAAGGTGTGTCATTATTATTAGCAGATACACATCTGGAAGGCTTTAAAAAAGGCACAAATCTCGACAAAATTGGCCTACATTCTCAAGACACATCTGAGCTGTTTTTTGACAATGTGAAAGTACCTAAAAACCAGTTACTTGGTCAAGCTGGGCAAGGTTTTGCTTATTTAATGCAAGAATTACCACGTGAACGTACTGCAATTGCATCCACTGCAATTGGTGCAATCCGCGGTGCAATTGATTTGACAACGGCTTATGTAAAAGAACGCCAAGCATTTGGTCAACCCATTTCACAATTCCAAAATACGCGTTTTGTTTTGGCGCAAGCGAAAATTGATGAACTTGCTACAGCGGCTTTTTATGAAAGAAATATTGCTCTATATCAAGAAGGTAAACTAGATGTAGAAACGGCTGCAGCATTGAAAAGTTTCAGTAGCGATATGCAAATGAAAGTTGCAGATAACTTGCTTCAGCTTTTTGGTGGTTATGGCTATATGACCGAATATCCAATTTCACGTTTCTTTGTAGATGCTCGTATTCAGCGTATTTACGGTGGTACAAATGAAATTATGAAAGAAATCGTAGCGCGTGGATTAATTGGCAAAGCCTAATTAAGCAGAGTAAAAACAGCCTGTTCTAGAACAGGCTGTTTTGTTTTTAACTATTTGGTCTTCTGTTGAATGACAGGGTAGTTTTGTTGTTTCGGTAATTGCTGTAATGCATGATTCATCTTTTTTAAAAACTCATCGGCTTCATCTTGATGAAATGAATCTTCGGTGTATGCACTACGTTCTTGGATATTGATACTACAACCTCTTATTTTCATATTTTTAGGATTAAATGACCAGTCATTTGGATCCTTTAAAGTAATGTCTAAATCACTTTCACAGCTTTTCCATAGACGTAAAAAATCATTTGATAACTCTGTTTTAAATCCTTGTGCAGGATAGACTGAAAATCCTTTCATTTCGGGATTAGAAAACTGTATAAACATGTTTACTGGCATGCCACCCCAAACGATTGCTGTATCTTCTGGTAAAGTAATGCCTGATAAATTTTTCTCTTTTAAAGCATGTGTTTGCTCATATTTCTGCCTGAAATTTTGCGACTGATAGGTGAGCTTGGTTTGGGGTGGGATAGGAATACCACGAACTTGATTGCTGGCAGTCGCCATATAGTACGGAGAATTATCAGTACCATTGCATCCGGCAATTATTGGGCAACCGCCACAAGCCGTTAAACTAAAATTTGTAAGACCCAGTAGGCCTAAAACAATAATTTTATTCATTCTATTTTACTGTTGTTATGACATCTTCAGACAGTATAACTAATCTATCGATTGAGAGCTTTGCCTTTAAGAGGAGTGAAATGCTCCTCTTTAAATTTAAGTGGGTTTTATTTAGTTGTTTGTTCTGTAGGCTCATCAAATAAAGATTTGCAGTTTTCTAAATTTTGGCATGCAGCAAACATAAGTGCTTTCGGCAAACTCGCATACAAATTGGTAATATGTTGTTCAGCAGGATTATAAAAATGCCAATAAGAAAATTCGGCTGAGCGGCGATTTTCCAAAGCTTTAAAGAAATCTTTTTCGTTAAAGTTATGATCAGATTGAGTACGAGGTCCTCCTTGCTCATGGGTGCCTACTGTAGTCAAAAGCATCGAAGAATTAATTTGTTTTTGACTCTGCCAATAGTTTAATTTTTGAAATAGCATGCCTTGATCAAACCACAGGGAAGGGCTGGCTGCGATGTAACGTTGAAATGCTTCAGGTTTTTGAAAAAATTGATAAAGCACAAATAACCCTCCAAATGAGTGGCCATAAATACTTTGCTGCTGGCTATTAATTGGAAACTGTTTGGCGATTTCCGGTTTGAGTTCGTTATTTAAAAATGCAATAAACTGATCAGCACCACCATATTTATATTTACCTTGAGCCTGAAATTCAGCAGAAGGTTTTGGGGTGTAGTCATAAGCACGTTTTTGTACATCAAAAGTTTTTTGTTTGGGGTAACCGACCGCGACGATCATGAGCGGGTCTAGACCTAATTTTGTAGAACCTGCCCCAATAGATTGAGCGATATTGACTGCACTTGGAAAGGTTGCATTTCCGTCTAATATATAAAGTATGGGATAACCATGTTTCGGTGGGGCAACGGGTGGTTTATAAATTTGAATAAGATAATCATGGCCTGTATTTTTAGAGTTAATTTGAAATTGTGCCTGATTATTTTGAAAAACGATTTTTGATTGATTTTGTGTAGAAGTTTGAGCCAAAACAGAGCCACTTACTAATGAGCTCAAAAGAAAACTGCAAGATAAAAAGAAAAATGAGTTATGCATAATAAACAAGAATAAAATTTATTATGCAAATGATAAATGAAAATCATTATCAAATAAAGCGATCTGAGGAATCCGACCAAGACGGTTTAATGAAAAAAGCCAATACAGCCATATTGCCTAACAAATCAAAGCAGACTATTGTTATACTCTCGTTTAAAAGATGATTTTGCTGAGGCTGCATTCCAATGATCAACGATGATCAAAACAAAACGACTTCTCTTAGTTTAGAACAAATTCGCGAAGATATTGATAGCGTGGATCAACAGATTCAAGAATTATTAAATCGACGCGCAAGCCTTGCTGAAGCAGTTGCGAAAGCTAAATTTGCTTCCGAAGAGAATCCTTTGTTTTATCGTCCTGAACGTGAAGCGCAAGTATTACGCAAAGTAATGGAGCGCAACCAAGGTCCTTTGTCTGATGTAACCATGGCGCGTTTGTTCCGTGAAATTATGTCTGCTTGCCTTGCTTTAGAAGCGCCGCAAAGTATTGCATTTTTAGGGCCAGAAGGTACTTTTACTCAATCTGCTGTGCTTAAGCATTTTGGTAAAGATGCGGTTGTACGCCCACTTCCAACAATTGATGAAGTTTTCCGTGAAGTAGAAGCAGGTAGTGCACATTACGGTGTAGTTCCAGTTGAAAACTCATCTGAAGGTGTTGTAAACCATACCTTAGATTGCTTTAAAACATCGAATTTAAATGTGATTGGTGAAGTTGAATTACGTATTCACCATCAATTCCTTGTATCTGAAAATACACGTAAAGACAGTATTAAGCAGATTTATGCGCATCAACAAACTTTGGCTCAATGTCGCCAATGGTTAGATGCACATTATCCTGGTGTTGAGCGCGTTGCTTTAAACTCAAATGCAGAAGCTGCACGCCGTATTCGTAATGAATGGCATTCGGCAGCGATTGCATCTGATATTGCAGCAGGCATGTATAACCTTGAAATCTTACATAGCAATATTGAAGATAATCCAGAAAATACAACACGTTTCTTAGTGATTGGTCGTGAAAAAATTCCACAAAGTGGCAATGATAAAACATCATTATTGATTTCAGCGCATGACCGTGCGGGTGCTTTATTAGAAATTTTAGCGCCATTTGCAAAACATAATATTAGCTTAACAAGTATTGAGACTCGTCCAGCATTACCTGAAAAGTGGGCATATGTATTCTTTATCGATTTAGAAGGTCATATCGAACAAGAGAATGTTGCTGCTGCGATTAATGATATTCGCCCAATGGTGAAAGAAATTCGTATTTTAGGTTCTTATCCTGCCGCTGTTCTGTAATCACTTATGTTGGAATAATGACATGCATTAAGATAAGCATGTCATTATGCTTAAAAACAAATTGCTCAATGGTTTAAATATCTTTGAGCAAAAGCAAAGTTGAAGTTATGTCACAACCCCTATTTAAAAAAGTTGCATTTATTGGTTTAGGACTCATCGGGTCGAGTTTAGCTCGTGTTATTGTTGCAGAAAAGTTGGCGACAACTATTGTGGCATCTACGCGCTCACATAAAACTTTAGAAGATGCAAAATCACTTGGCTTAATACACGAAGGATTTTCTGATCCAGTTGAAGCCGTGAAAGGGGCAGATTTAGTCGTTTTAGCCTTGCCAGTGCGTGCTACGCAAAAAGTGCTTGAGCAAATTAAACCTTATTTGTCGGATACCACAATTTTAACCGATGTGGGAAGTACAAAAGGTAATGTCGTTGATGCAGCAAAAGCTGTATTTGGTGAAGATTTACCAGAAGGTTTTGTGCCAGGGCATCCTATTGCGGGTAGTGAACATACAGGCGTTCACGCGGGTAAAGTTGACTTATTTGCAAATCATAAAGTGATTTTAACGCCGTTACCAACAAGTGCAGAATGGGCTGTTGATAAACTGATTCAACTTTGGTCAGCAGCAAAAGCTGAAGTCATTTGTATGGATGTTGCCAAGCATGATGAAGTGCTGGCACATACGAGTCACCTACCACATTTAATGGCATTTAATCTGGTCGAGCAACTTGCAAACCGTGAAGATAATCTCGATATTTTTCGTTATGCAGCAGGTGGTTTTCGTGACTTTTCGCGGATTGCTGCTAGTGATCCCCAAATGTGGCATGACATTTTCTTTGCCAACAAAACAGCTATATTAAACGCTGTAGATGGCTTCGAAAAGCAGCTTACTGTACTTAGAAAATTGATTGAAAACGAAGACTCTCATGCATTAATGGGTTTGCTTGGCCATGCTCAGGCAGCACGTCAGCATTTCAATCATATGTTAGCCAAAAAACCTTTAATGGAGAAAAATAAGGTGACACAGCAATTCAGTATATTACCGGGAAATAAAACTTTTAAAGGTAAATTTACCGTACCGGGTGACAAATCTGTGTCACATCGCTCCATTATGTTTGGTGCTATTGCCGAAGGCACTACCCATGTCACTGGCTTCCTTGAAGGTGAAGATGCACTAGCAACTTTACAGGCTTTCCGTGATATGGGTGTAAGCATTGAAGGCCCTAAAAATGGTGAAGTGACTATTCACGGTGTAGGCATGCATGGCTTAAAAGCACCTGCAAGTGCTTTATATATGGGTAACTCTGGAACAAGCATGCGTTTGCTTTCAGGGATGTTATCTGCACAGAAATTTGATTCAGTCATGACAGGTGATGCTTCACTTTCTAAACGTCCAATGGAGCGTATTGCTAAGCCATTGCGTTTAATGGGCGCACAAATTCAGACTACAGGTGAAAAAGGTACACCACCTGTAAGCATTACTGGTGGTCAACAATTAAAAGCGATTCAATACGATTTACCTATGGCATCTGCTCAAGTGAAGTCTGGTATTTTGCTTGCTGGTTTGTGGGCTGAAGGTGAAATCTCTGTTACAGAACCAGAGCCAACACGCGACCATACAGAACGCATGCTTCGTGCATTTGGTTATGATGTTAAAACTGAAGGCAACAAAATTTCCCTTGTTGGTGGCGGTAAATTAGTGGGTACTGACATTCAAGTACCATCGGATATTTCATCTGCTGCTTTCTTTATGGTGGGTGCTGCAATTACTGAAGGTGCAGACGTTGTGCTTGAGGCGGTAGGGATTAACCCAACGCGTACTGGCGTAATCGAAATTTTAAAACAAATGGGTGCTGACCTAACTGTTGAAAATGAACGTATTGCTGGTGGCGAACCTATTGCTGATATTCATATTAAAGGTTCACGTACGCTTAAAGGCATTCATATGCCAGAAGAGCAAGTACCTTTAGCAATTGATGAATTCCCAGCTTTATTTATTGCAGCAGCTTGTGCGGAAGGCCAAACGGTATTGACTGGCGCAGCAGAGCTTCGCGTGAAAGAGTCTGACCGCATTCAAGTGATGGCAGATGGCTTAAAAATCATGGGCATTGACTGCACACCAACTGAAGATGGCATCATTATCGAAGGTAAGGGTAAGTCTGGCAATTGGTCACCAATTTTTACTGGCGGTGAAGTTGAATCACACCATGACCACCGTATTGCCATGAGCTTTAGTATGGCAGGTCTTCGTAATTCTGGTCCGATTACGATTCAAGGTACGGAAACAGTTGCGACAAGCTTCCCAACTTTTACTGAGTTGGCGAATCGTGCAGGCTTAACGATTGAAGTTAGCCAATAACTTTTTACCTAACACATTTTATAATTGCTAACACAATAGCAACGGCAGCAGCGGGCTAAAGGCTTGGCTGCTGTTTGTTTATTGCTTATGCTAAGCGCAGATAATGATAATAGTGTTAGGACAAAGGATGAAAAAATTACAATTTATTGCCAGTTGCCCACAACATGGGGTGCTTGATCATCCACCAAATGAATGCCATATCACCCAAGAATATGTAGCGGCTTTATTATTTAAACAATTGGGGCATTATGGTTTTGATGCGCAACATATTGTGCATGAACATGAAAAAGTAGAAGTGAGTATTGATAATCATCTTTTACCCTTGTCTATTACTTGCCAAAAAACAGATCATGATGGGCATTTGATGTGTGAAATCTCTGCCAATCCAGATGAAGAACAAGACTGGTTTGAGAAGATTGAAACACAAAGCATTATTCGTCAGCTCGCACAGGCAGTTGAAAATAGTTTGAAAGCTGATCAAAGCTTTTCAGCATTTGAATGGAAAAATTAAATAAATACGATTCTTAAAACTTTTTCATTAAGTACGGCTTTTAGAAAAGTCGTACTTTCTGTTTAAATTAAATCTAAAAATACAAAATCTTTACTCAAATCTCTACCTATCTTTAATACGTTGTGTATATTGAAATTATTACGATATTTACATAATTAGAGTGTGGTTTTCATGACACAAGTTGATATTGCAGCGTTATCTCCTCAAGTCGTTTGGCAGCATTTTCAAACACTTTGCACTATTCCTCGTCCATCAAAGCATGAACAGCAACTTCGCGAGTTTTTGCAAAACTGGGCTGAAAGTCGGCATCTAGAAACTTACGTAGACGAAGTAGGAAATTTGATTATCCGCAAGAATGCGACTGCGGGTAAAGAACATGTATCTGGAGTCATTCTGCAAGGCCATTTAGACATGGTCACACAAGCCAATACTGGCACTGTACATGATTTCTTTAAAGACCCGATTCGTCCAGTCCTTGAGAATGGCTGGTTAATCGCCAAAGACACCACTTTAGGTGCTGATAATGGCATTGGGGTAGCCCTAGCTTTAGCTGTATTAGATTCAAATGATATTGCTCATGGACCAATTGAAGTTCTTTTAACAGTTGATGAAGAAGCGGGCATGAGTGGTGCGCGGCTTTTGCAAGCGGGTGTGTTAAAAGGTAAATGGTTATTTAATATTGATACAGAAGAGTGGGGTGAGTTATATCTCGGATGTGCTGGTAGTATTGATGTTGAAATGGAACAGCTACTTAATTATGAAAAAATCCCTGAAAATTTGACCATTGTAAACATTCAGGTTGCAGGCCTCAAAGGTGGTCATTCTGGTGTAGATATTCATTTAGGACGTGGCAATGCCAACGTTATTTTAGCTCGCTTTTTAAATGAGTATTTAGCAAAGTTTGGTGGAAGACTTGTCGAGTTTAGTGGTGGTTCAGCTCGTAATGCACTACCTCGAGAAGCAGTCACAACCATTGCAATTTCACCTAGTCAGTTACCTGAACTAGAAAAATTACTTACTGAATATCAAACGACATGGAAAAAACAGCTACAAAGTATTGATGACAATCTACAATTAACTATTCAACCGAATAGCGCTGACGTGACGGGAGTGATTGCTCAACAGCAGCAAAACGAATGGTTGCAAGCTTTGGCAACAAGCCCATACGGCGTTGCAAGTATGAGTCAAGCTCTTCCAGATGTGGTTGAGACTTCAAATAATATTGGGGTTGTAAAATTAAGTCGAGAGGGTGGAAAAGCTGTTTTAATGGTCCGCTCAATGGTGAACCAAGAAGCTGAAGATTTTGCAAAGAAGATTCAGGCGCATTTTAGTCAATTTAATATCGCCTCTACACTCACACCATTAGTTTCGGGGTGGACGCCAAATCCAGATTCGGCGGCTCTAAAGTGCTTACAGCAAGCCTATCAAAAAGCGTTTAACATTGAGCCAAAGCTCAAAGTAATTCATGCGGGTTTAGAGTGCGGGATTATTGCTGAGCATTATCCAGATTTACAGATGGTTTCATTTGGACCGGATATACAAGGTGCACATGCACCGGGTGAGCGAGTAAAAGTTGATACTGTAGATAATTGCTGGAAGTTGTTGGTGACAGCTTTGGCATCTGTAGAGTAATTTTTTTAAAATAAGAAGCTCAGTTATGGGCTTCTTAAACTTTGACCTTTACATGAAAATGATTTGTACCTAACTCGATAAATTCGATTTCACAATCAATAAATTTTTCAATCATAGCTGCTTGAGTACGCGTATGCTCGCTAATACATTGTGCTGTGAACTCACCACCTTGACCCAAGGCCAAAGGCAATAACAACTGATCTGCTAAATACTCATCCACAGCAGCATTAGTTTCCATATATTGCTTAACTTGTTCAGCCAAATGATTGGCAATTTGTTCTGCACTTTTTCGCATTTCGCCTAAAGAGGTAAATAGCTGGGTATGATGCTTATGTTCAAGTTTGACATACACCGTATTGCCTTGGCTGATTCCATTCAGCTGAAATTGCTTTTGTGTATCCAATTTCAGTCTTTTATTTAAAGCCGCTAATTCTCGTTGTGCAATTTGCGCTTCTTCTGAAAGGTTCAGGGTGGCTGCAAAAGCCTCAGTACATTGCAAAGTACCACGATCTAATAAACTCATTTTGTTGCGATGTTGCCACGGCTGAATCGTAACTTGAATTTCACCTGCACCAATGGGAAAGAAGCCCGCTTTGTTTAATTTAAAATCGACGTGAATTCCAATTTTTGTTAGAGCAGGTAAAAAGCACTGTTCAATAAAATCTGCCGTTGGTGCAAGCGGGTTATGTGTGCCACCTGAAATGATAAGCTCAGAGGCTTCATTTTGTATTAACAAAACAGGTAGAAGAGTTTGTAAAACCAGTGTTGTACTACCTGCGGAACCAATTTGGAATTGATATTTTCCACTTTGAACATGTTGAGGTACGAAATATAACCGTTGGCTGTGTAATTCAGCACCTTCAACATAAGCTTGGCTAATTTGTTGAGATGCTTGAACACAGACCAAATGCTGACGCATTAAGCCTGGTTTTTTTCGTCCCGCACGTATATTAATTAATTCAAATGCCTGACCTGTAATCATCGAAAGGGCAAGGGCAGTTCTTAAAATCTGCCCACCGCCTTCACCTTGTGAGCCATCAACTTGAATGGTTGTTGGCATATTTGCCAAAGCTTTATTCACTTCTATTTTCCTTATTTTCTAATTTAATGAACATACTGTCAGTACATGGTAATGCGAAGTAACGCGTGACTTTGCTTTCGACAAAGGTTTGCTAGGTGCATAGTGCTGAGCCTGATAAGTGAATATCGATGCACGGCTCACATGCTGCCATAGCCGCCTGAATTATTTTCAATCCCTCAGATCGGAGTAACGCAGGATCTTGTACTCGCCCAGTATGTTCAAACTTTGATTGTGAAAATGATTCCACAAAATTTGTTGTTTACTCAACTAAATCGATCTGCCAATTGGCAGCTTGAATTTTGATATTTAAATCACGCAATTTCGCACTGATATCATCCGCCTGCTTTTGTAAGCTAGAAACAGGAATGACTTTCTTCCACTTAATTTCACGTGAGCTATAACGATCAGGTTCTCGATGTGTATTGGCAATCGCATCGATTAGAATCTTATGCTGTTCAGCATAACTATCGCGCAAGCTTAATAGAGACAATAATACTTTGCCATCTTCCAGTTTTGCTTGTGCATTGGTCAAATGAATACGACAAATCAATTGATTGCTTTCTTGGGTTAAAGCAAATACCTGTCTGATGAGTTCATTTGGATCTTCACTAGGTTCATCACCATCTTGTACCAATACATTGGCATTGATTCGTTGTTTTAACGAAGCAAGCTTTTTTTGTTGATCGCTTCGAAGTAAAAGTGCTTCTGCGAGTTTCATTTTATTTACCTTTTATTCAATATGTATAATCACTAAGTTCGAAATATCTTCTAATTGCATAGTAGTTTTTGCACATTCAGTAATGTCTTCTAAAGTTTCATCTTCATGCCAAGTTGTCATAAAGCAATGATCGGCTGGTGGTTGATAGTTATAAAAAACTAGATAAGCTTCATCTAGGACATCATCCCAAAGAGAACACTCATATCCTGTAACCATTGCTTGAATACAGTGTTTTGAATAGACAATCTGCTCACAAATCCAATTACGCCATTCAGGCAGAATTTGATCGGTTTTCACCACCAAGATGATGTAATAGGGTTGCTCAGGTAGAATCAGATGCTTTTCTTCATTTGCTCTGATTCTATAACTTCGAATATCTAAACAATCTTTTCCCATGATTAACCCTTAACACATACCACTTGTCTTAATGTATAAACCACTTCAACCAAATCGCTTTGGGCTTTCATTACATCTTCAATCGGCTTATATGCCGATGGAATTTCATCAATAACAGCTGCATCTTTACGGCATTCCACACCTTCAGTTTGTGCAATTTGATCTTCAACAGTAAAGCGTCGTTTTGCTTCAGTACGGCTCATGATTCGACCTGCACCATGCGAACATGAGCAGAAAGATTCCTGATTTCCAAGTCCACGTACAATAAAGGACTTTGCACCCATTGAGCCTGGAATAATTCCGTATTCACCTAGACGCGCACGGACTGCACCTTTACGGGTGACCATTACTTCTTCACCGTAGTGTTCTTCCTTTTCCACATAATTATGGTGACAGTTCACTGCTTCCAAACGTGCCTGAAAAGGCTTTGGTACAATCGTAGCCAAGGCTTTAATCGCAGATTGCATCATGATTTCACGGTTCTTCATGGCAAAGCGTTGAGCCCAACCTACAGCAAACCAGTAATCATCAAAATGTTCAGTTCCTTCGACTAAATATGCTAAATCTTTATTGGGTAAGTTAATGAAATGTTTCTGCATGTCTTTACGTGCAATTTCAATAAAATGATTACCGATAGCATTTCCTACACCACGGGATCCTGAGTGCAACATAATCCAAACATGATCATGCTCATCTAAACAGATTTCGACAAAGTGGTTTCCTGTACCTAAAGTTCCCAAATGCTTGCGGTTATTGGTGTTTTTTAGGCGAGGGTGCTTCGTACAAATGTATTCAAAATCTGCAACAAGATCGGCCCAAGCTTGATCTACCATTTCTGGTGGACTTTCCCATGAACCACGATCTCGCCCGCGTTTAGTCATTCCATGTGGAATTAAACGTTCAAGTTCAGTACGTAGGGCATGTAAGTTATCTGGTAAATCTGAAGCAGTTAAGCTTGTACGGGTTGCCATCATTCCACAACCAATATCTACACCCACAGCAGCAGGAATAATTGCCCCTTTGGTTGGAATCACACTGCCAATAGTTGCGCCTAAACCGAAGTGTACATCTGGCATTACAGCCATCCATTTATAAATAAAAGGCATTTGAGCAGTTTGCAATAATTGTTGTTTTGAGTTGTCATCAACAAGCACGCCTTTAGTCCACATTTTGACTGGCATAGTTTTTTCATTTTGCAGAACTTGGTAAGCACGTTCTTGCTGCTTTTGTTCAAATTGAGCTTGTTGGTTAATTTCTTCAACGACAGGCATTTTCTTTTCCTTTCAAAGCCTGCCTGCCAAGCGTTTGCAGGCAGGTGTTATTCACAATATCCCAATGATGTTGTGTGCTTTGTACTATTGCACTGAGTGTGCCAACTTTTTTAAAAAGCACTTAATTAAAATATAAGTTATTGAAAATAATATATAAAAATAATTGGTTTCTCTGTGTGACTAATTTTTATTGGAGATTTTAATGTTTAACATATATCTAAAAATATATTTAAATATATTTTTAGATATATGTTGTTAATGGGCTTTACGATTTTTTATCGACTTTTAAAAGCTGTCCAGCTTCGTTTAAAGTAAAATCATCAAAATCATTTGCTAAATAAAAATGACCTTTATAAAACTGGCGAACTTCTTCAGCAATAGCGTGCTGTCCAGTTCTATCCTGATGTCTAGGGCTAAAATGGGTCAGAATTAAATTATCTAGAGATTGCAGCTCTGCAAATTCAGCCACCATTTTTGCAGAGCTATGCATTGGTCCTTTGCCTACTTTATCTAAAACTGTTTGCAAATAAGTCGACTCATGAATGAGTAGTTGAGCATCCTTACAGGCATCAGCTAATAGTTCAGGCTGATCATTATCACCACCTATAATTGCATGTATCTGCTGATTTTGAATTTTGATAAAGTCTTGAGCTTTTAAATTTTTTCCATCAAATTCAACATTTTAGCCTCGTTTTAAATGGCCCCACATATCGCCTTGAGGTACGCCTAACTGAGTTAGAGCTTGGGTATCTAACTTCTTCTGAATAGATCTGATATAAATGCTAAAAGCAAAACTTGGAACACGATGGCTTAGTGGGTGTGCTTGAACGATGAATTCATCGGTGATCTGCTGTGGTTGTGTCGCTTCATTCACATCAATAAATTGGAGTGAATAGGGCAAATATAAATCTGTAAGTTGGGCGGTGATTTCAAACCATTGCTGAATTTCTTTTGGTGCAATCACGATTAATGGCTTGCTGCGGGCATTCATGCCTGCACTTGCAAGTAAACCAACTAGACCATAACAATGGTCGCCGTGAACGTGTGTAATACAAATGGCAACTAGGTTTTGTAATGAAAGTTTAGCTTGTTGAATGCGGTGCTGTGTACCTTCTCCTGCATCAATTAAAATCCAGTCCTTATTTTTGCTGTTACGAACCGCTAATCCTGAAACATTACGTGTCAGGGTGGGTACACCTGAAGATGTGCCTAAAAAAGTAAAATGAAGCATATTCTTGGAATTTTTTGGTCAAATGCGTATTGTATATTATAGACACTTATAAAATTTTATAGAAATTATGGCGGATGCAAAGAAAACAGTCGTTATTGGCTTTGTCGGTTCTACACTTGATCAGGGAAGAAGGCCAGATCGCTGGCAGCGTTGGCGTCCTACAATTAGCCTGTTAATGCATGAAGATTTACTTGTAGATGAATTGGTGTTGTTACATGATCGGCAACATCATAATTTAGTTAAATCTATAGCAGCAGACGCGAAAGAAATTTCTCCGCAAACACAGATTTCTGGACATAAGGTCAGTATTAAAGATCCTTGGGATTTTGCAGAGGTGTATGGGGCACTTTATGATTTTGTAAAAACCTATCCGTTTGATGTCGAAAAAAATAACTATTTATTGCATATCACTACGGGAACACATGTTGCTCAAATTTGTTGGTATTTATTGGTCGATGCACATTATTTGCCAGCTCAATTGATTCAGAGTTCACCTAATCAACAAAAGACCTCAGAAGGTGAATATAGAATTATTGATCTGGATTTATCTCGATACGATGTTTTAAAACAGCGATTCGATGATGAACAAAAGCAAAATTGGCAACAACTTAAAGAAAATATTTCTACTCATAATAAAGCGTTTAATCAGCTTATTGAGGAGGTTGAATTAGTTGCAACCCGCTCTAGTGCGCCTATTTTAATTATGGGTGCAACAGGTGTTGGTAAGTCTCATTTGGCAAAACAGATTTTTCAGTTAAAGAAAGATAAATTTCAATTAAGCGGTCGTTTTATTGATGTTAACTGTGCGACCTTACGCGGTGATAGTGCCATGTCCACTTTATTTGGTCATATAAAAGGTGCATTCACAGGAGCAGCTGCTTCTCGTGCTGGTCTACTAAAAAGTGCTGACCAAGGCATTTTGTTTTTAGATGAAATTGGTGAGTTGGGGCTTGATGAACAAGCAATGCTTCTTAAAGCACTTGAAGACAAAAGCTTCTTTCCGGTTGGAAGTGATAAGGAAATTCAGGCAGATTTTCAGCTGATTGCGGGTACTAACCGTGATTTACGTAATGAAGTTCAGGCAGGTCGTTTTCGTGAAGATTTATGGGCCCGTTTGAATACATGGACATTCTTTTTACCAAATTTAAAAGACCGTATAGAGGATATTGCCCCCAACATTGATTTTGAGCTACAACGTTTTGCAGCAATTCACCAAAGACAATTACGTTTTCAACGTGATGCTTTAGAAATGTATTTAAAATTTGCTAAATCAGCAGATGCATCATGGCAAGGAAATTTTAGAGATCTAGCCGCGAGCGTGACTCGTTTAGCAACTTTATCGCAAGGTGAGTTAATTCGCCGTGAAACTGTAGAAAAAGAAATTCAACGGTTAAAGCAACTTTGGCTTATTCAGACCGCATCTTGCAATGATGAAAATAGAGATGCAGACATTCTATTGAACTATTTGAGTTCTGAGCAATTAGAGCAAATAGATGAATTTGACCAGATTCAATTACGTGGGGTACTTAAAGTTTGTGAAAATTCAAAATCAATGGCAGAGGTGGGAAGACAACTCTTTTCGGTGTCTCGTCAACAACGTAATACAACGAACGATAGTGATCGAGTGAAAAAATATTTGGCCCGTTTTGGGTTGAGTTGGAATAATTTTTAGTAGTTACAGGGCTTATGAAATGATGGACATAGACTCAATCTATGTCCATCAAACTACTGCTTATTTCATAATAATAAAGCGTGTAATGATTTGGCGAAGCTGTTTTAGATAGCCTGTAAAGAAGTGGTTGGCGCCCGGTAAAATCGTAATTGGGTGCTTTTGAGGTTTTGCCCATGCAATTGCATCTGAAAGCAAGGTAATGTCATCTTGCTCACCATGAATGAGTAGAAGATCACCTTGAATTTCTGGAGTTTTATAGTGGCGTAAACCCACTACGGTAGCCGTTGGTAAACCACACAAAATTAACTGTACAGGTCGTAATTCAGGATTAAGCTGTGCAAAGCATTTTGCCAGAACATGTGAACCGAAACTAAAGCCACCTGCATAAAATGGCAGACCTTCATGAAGCTTACGAACATGTTCAATTACAGCTAAGATATCTTCAGTTTCACCATGGCCTTCATCATGAATACCTTCACTGCCGCCTAAGCCACGGAAACTAGGGCGATAAACAATACAGCCATATTCATTAAAGATTTGGGTTAAAAGGGCAGGGACTTTATGTTGAGGGGTTCCACCTTGCAATGGGTGCGGGTGGCAAACAACCGCAAAGCCTTTGATTTCACCTTCAGGGCGGTCAACGAAAAGTTCAATTTTACCTACTGGACCCTGGATGAAAGTTTGCTCAGACATATAAGAACCGCTAAATAACAATACGTGATGCTATTTTACCGATAGTCGTCATTGAAAACACGAGTTAGCATTAAAAAATATCTACTGTTATAGTTGGGATTAAGAATAATTTTTTCAGGTTGTCTATGCTTGCTTTAATTTCTCCTGCAAAAACTTTAGATTATGAAACAGCGTTACCTACAGATGAGTTTACTCAGCCTCGCTTGTTAGAGCACTCAGCGCAATTAATTGATGTTTGCCGAAAACTCTCTGCTTCCGAAATTGCCAATTTAATGAGTGTCAGTGAAAAAATTGCCACACTAAATGCAGACCGATTTAGAGATTGGAAGCCCGAATTTGATTTTTCAAATGCTCGTCAGGCGATTTATGCGTTTAAAGGTGACGTATATACGGGTTTAGATGCCTATCATTTAAAAGATAAAGATATTGATTTTGCACAGCAGCATTTACGTATGCTATCTGGTTTATATGGTTTATTACGTCCTTTAGACCTAATGATGCCTTATCGTCTTGAGATGGGCACTAAATTAAAAAATTTACGTGGTCATAATTTGTATGAGTTCTGGGGTGAAATTATCACGAACCAGATTAATGAAGACTTGGCTACAATTAAATCTGAGTTACTTGTAAATCTAGCTTCAGATGAGTATTACAAATCGGTCAACGAGAAGAAAATTAAGGCTGAAATTGTTAAGCCTGTTTTTCTTGACCAGAAAAATGGCAAATATAAAGTCATTAGTTTCTATGCGAAAAAAGCACGCGGTTTAATGGCTCGTTTTATGATTGAAAACCAATTAAATAAAGCTGAGGATATTAAAGCGTTCAATACCGATGGATACTACTTTGATGCTGAAAACTCATCAGCAAAAGAGCTAGTATTTAAACGCGATGAGCAATAATCCTGAGCGTGGTTAATATATGATGATGCAGCTTTACTTATTAAAACTGGAACATGTTTGGTTTGAGCTGCATCAGCATTATCATTTTTCTGACCCACAAAAAATCTTAAATATACTCATTGCTGCTTATAGTGAAAAGCAGCGGGCCTATCATACTGTTCAACATTTATATGAATGCTTAGCTTTACTCGAATCAGTTCGATCTGATTTGAATGATGCTTATGCAGTTGAATTGGCACTCTGGTTCCACGATGCGATCTATAACCCACAAGCTAAAGATAATGAAATTAAAAGTGCGGAGCTTTTTGAGCAATGTATGGCTCAAGATTTACCAGTAAATACGGTTCAGAAAATAAAACAGTGGATTCTTGCCACGCAAAAGCATATAGCGACTGATGAGTTAGATTTACAATTTTTATTGGATATTGATTTAGCTATTTTGGCAGCAACTCCAGAACGTTTTATGCAATATGAACAGCAAATTCAGCAGGAATATGCTTGGGTCGATCCAGAAGTATATTCAATCAAAAGAAAAGACGTTCTAGCGTATTTTTATCAGTCTGAGCCACTTTATCAGACGACTTATTTTCAACAGAATTTTGAGTTAAGAGCAAAGCAAAATTTACAGAGGATATTAGGCATAGCCTAAGTAAATATAAGAATTTAGATCTGTTGATTAGAATAAAGCGATATAGATTTTAAAACTTTTAGAAAATTAAAAATGGTTATATGAGGGGGAGAGGAACCACTGAAAAATCAGTGATTCCTTAGAAATAAATTATTTAAAGAAATAACCTGTTTCTGGTGAGCTTGCATTTGCCATACGTTTACGTGGCATACGACCTGCTAAAAATGCTTCACGCCCAGCTTCAACAGCTTTTTTCATTGCAGAAGCCATCAAAATAGGATTTTGAGCAGCTGCAATCGCGGTATTCATCAACACGCCATCACAACCAAGTTCCATTGCAATAGCTGCATCACTTGCTGTACCAACGCCTGCATCTACCAAAACTGGCACTTTTGCATTTTCTTTAATAATTGAAATAGTATGTGGGTTTAAAATTCCTAAACCTGAACCAATGAGACTGCCTAAAGGCATAATCGCAACACAACCCATACTTTCAAGTTCTTGAGCAATGATAGGGTCATCAGAGGTGTAAACCATAATCTCAAAACCGTCATCAATCAAAGTACGAGCCGCTTTTAAAGTCTCGGTTACATTTGGATATAATGTCTTTTCATCACCCAAAACTTCAAGTTTTACCAAGTTGTGACCGTCTAGAAGTTCACGCGCTAACATGCAAGTACGTACTGCGCTGTCAGCATCAAAACAACCTGCGGTATTTGGCAAAATTGTATACTTTTCTGGCGGAATGACAGAGAGTAAATTTGGCTGATCTGGATGTTGTCCAATATTCACACGGCGGATTGCAACAGTAACGATTTCTGCACCACTCGCTTGAATGGCTAAATCTGTTTCATTTAAGTCTTTATATTTGCCAGTTCCTACCAATAAACGAGATTGAAAAGAACGTGAACCAATAATGAGAGGGGTGTCTTGCATGGATAACTCCGACTTAGCCGCCGCCAACAGCGTGAATAATTTCGATACGGTCATGTTGAGCGATAGAAATCTGCTCTAATTTGCTTTTTGGAATAATTTGCTGGTTGTATTCGACCGCAAATCTTTTTCCTTCAAGTGCCAAAGCCTGAATGAGCTGCATTAGGTTTTGACAAGGCGTGTCCGTTAATTCGCCATTTAAATAAATTTGCATGATCACATTCCAATTATTTTGCGTATTTGAGGGCATTCCAAGCCAAAACGAGCCATCCAGCTATCATAAATGCTCCACCAATTGGGGTAATTGCCCCTAAAATTCTCGGTAATCCAAGCGCCATGATATAGAGTGAACCACAGAAGAATAAAATACCAATCTGAATCAATATGAATGGCAATTTAATGGGGAACGTCAGGATGACTTTGCTTAAAATACCTAGTGCTAAGAGACCTAAAGCATGGTAGAAAAAGTAGTCGGTTGCAGTATGCCACCAAACAAGTTGCTCAGGACTCGCATGAGCTTTAAGACCATGTGCTCCAAAAGCACCCAACATGACTGCAAAGGCAAGATTAAGGGCTGAAATGGCAATCCACATAACAAAAAACGCAAATGAATAATGAAGGGCAACGTTATCATAGATTGGGTTGGCTAAACATAGCCAGATAAAACAAAAGGGCTAATCGCCCTTTTATTTTTAAACTTATTTTAGCTTGCAGACATGGCAATTTTAATTTTTTCCATTGCATTCTTTTCAAGCTGGCGAATACGTTCTGCTGATACATTATATTCGGCCGCTAACTCGTGGAGAGTAGATTTGTCATCATCTAACCAACGACGTTGTAAAATATTACGCGAACGGTCATCTAACTGATCCATTGCATTATGTAGGGCAGATGTACTTTGCTCTTCCCAGTCCTCATTTTCGACTAAACGGGCTGGATCATAGCGATTATCTTCAAGATACAATGCCGGTGCAGTATGTGGGGTGTCATCGTCGTCGTCACCTTGAGCTTCGAAAGCAGCATCATAAGCGGTTAAACGACCTTCCATCTCCAGAACTTGTTCTGCAGTTACATTTAAGTCATTCGCAATCGATTGAGCTTCTTCGAGCGTTAATTTTTTACTCGATTTTTTTAAACTACGTAAATTGAAAAATAATTTACGCTGTGCTTTGGTCGTTGCAATTTTGACAATACGCCAGTTACGGATAACGTATTCGTGAATTTCTGCCTTAATCCAGTGGACGGCAAAAGATACAAGACGCACGCCCATATTTGGGTCGAAACGCTTCACGGCTTTCATTAAGCCTAAATTACCTTCTTGAATAAGGTCGCCTTGTGGTAGGCCATAACCTGCATAGCTGCGCGCAATGTGAACGACGAAACGTAAATGCGACATTACCAGCATTTTTGCGGCATCAAGATCTTGGTCATAATAATAACGTTCAGCAAGTTCTTTTTCTTGCTCGGCCGTTAAAATAGGAATCTGATTGACAGTACTGATATATGCACCAAGGTTTACACCGGGCGCAGACAATGACAGGGGCATCAATTGATTGCTGCTGTCACTCATGATTTCTCCTTATAGGATCGGATGGGATAACCAATAAATTCATCTTAGTTTGAATCAGCTTCATAATTAAGGAAAATTGGGTAGAGAAATGTAAAATTTTATGCAATTTCTAATCTTTTAGTTTATCAAAGAATTATTGAGTTTCAATTAAATAGTGAAATTCTCTTTCGGATATATGTGTGGTTTGACACATAAAATGATGTAAACCACAGTAACGAGTTACATCTATTTCACTATGGGGGTCGGAAGATTTTAATAAAAATAGCTGTTTACCCGATACTTTTTTGAGTTCGCGTTTAAGCATTAATAAAGGCATCGGACAAGGTTGGCCCAAGGCATTAATTTCAATAAGTGCTGTAGTAGAAGAAGTGTTGGTCATTCATCATCAAAACAACTAAAAAGATTATTCTAACAAATTTTTTTATAAACGCCGCACATTTTATAAAAGAAGAAACAAGCAATTACCTATAAAAAATATTGTAATAAGCTGTTTAAAAAAAGGACTAAAAATAGGGGGAATAATTGAAAAAAATTCTATTAATTGTCATAAACCCGTGGTAAGCTCGAACCGTTTTAGGATTTACCACACACTTAAATTGGTTTAAAAATCCTATAACAAATGGATGTAACCGGAAATTGTTGATAGTTTCACAGAATGATTACAAGCTTTAAGATTATAAATATTTTAAAAACTTGTTTGCTCTGCTGTTTGCAACACCGGAAGGTCCTTTTTTCAACATCTGAGGATTGACTTATGACAGCTCGCGAACAAGGCGTAGTAAAGTGGTTTAACGACACTAAAGGTTTTGGCTTTATTCAACGTAACGGCGGTGACGACGTATTCGTTCATTTCCGTGCAATCGTTGGTGACGGTCACCGTTCTTTACGTGACGGCCAACGCGTAGAATTTAGTGTAGTACAAGGTCAAAAAGGTTTTCAAGCTGAGAACGTTCAGCCTTTAGACTAATTCATCTTTTGATGAATCACGGACGCTCCAATTTTTGAATTGGGGCGTTTTTGTTTATAATGATCTTCTCATTAGAGAGATTGTTTGTTAGAGCACGTATTTATGACATCTGGTTTTGAAACCTTGAATTTACATCCGCAACTTAAAAAGGCGATTGATGCTTTAGGGTTTAAGCAAATGACCCCGATTCAGCAAAAGGTTTTAAAATATACGTTGGGCGGGCATGATGCAATTGGTAGAGCACAAACAGGAACAGGTAAAACTGCTGCTTTCCTGATTAGTGTAATTAATGACTTGTTACATAACCCGATTCAAGAGCAGCGTTTTCGTGGTGAGCCACGTGCCTTGATTTTGGCGCCTACTCGTGAATTGGCATTGCAAATTGAAAGCGATGCGAAGTTACTCACAAAATTTTCAGATTTACACGTCGTGACACTATTAGGTGGTGTAGATTTTGATAAGCAAAAGAAACAGCTAGATGCTAATTTTGTCGATATCATGGTTGCCACACCTGGGCGTCTAATTGATTTTGTAGAACAAAAAGAAGTTTGGCTCGATCAAATTGAATTCCTAGTCATTGATGAAGCAGACCGCTTATTGGACATGGGTTTTATTCCTTCTGTAAAACGTATCGTGCGTTATTCCCCGCGTAAGGAAGAACGTCAAACTCTCATGTTCTCAGCTACTTTTAGTTATGATGTGCTTAATTTGGCGAGACAATGGTTGTTTGAACCAATTACTGTTGAAATTGAGCCTGAGCAAAAAACCAATAACGATGTTGAGCAACGTGTTTATGTAGTAGCTAAACAAGATAAATATCGTTTGCTACAAGATATTTTGCGTGAAGAGCCTATCGATAAAGTCATGATTTTTGCTAATCGACGTGATCAAGTACGCCGTCTTTATGACCATTTAAAGAGAGATGGATATCGGGTCGGGATGCTTTCAGGTGAAATTGCTCAAGATAAACGTTTAAAAATGTTAGACCAGTTTAAGCAGGGTAAAAATAACATCATGATCGCAACTGATGTTGCTGGCCGTGGTATTCATGTTGATGGCGTATCTCATGTGGTTAACTATACCTTACCTGAGCAGTCAGACGATTATGTGCACCGTATTGGTCGTACAGGCCGTGCTGGGTCACAAGGTGTAAGTATTAGTTTTCTTTCAGAAGATGATGCTTTTTACTTGCCTGAAATTGAAAAAGCAATTGGTAAGAAATTGCCATTAACCCGTATAGAGGGTTATTGCTAATAAAAAAATCCCAATCATTTGATTGGGATTTTTTTGATTAATTAATTTTGCAATAGAATGTAAGTGTTGTTTGATAATCATCATCTTTTGCTAGAGATGCATTTTTACCAGTTAATGTGCCAATCACACCCGCTGCTGCTTCAACCATTTGGCCTGTTTTCTCGCTTACTACATCTTTTAATACACCGTTGTATGTTGTTTTTTCATCTACCACAACAGGGCTGGTACTTTTTGAACAAGTTTTTTGAGCGGCAGTAATCGCATTATTTTTTGCAATTAGATTTGTTTTACCAATGCCTGTGACTTCAAATTGATTATTTTCTTTTTGAACTGCCAAGGTGTTTTTAGGGGTAGTGGCACAAGCTCCTAGTAATAAAACAACACTGCTCAACGCACTCGCTAAAATTATTTTTTTCATGTTTCACCTAATATCGTTAATCGTCAAAAGATCTCACTATTTGAACACAAGTTTTCTAATTGACTTTGAAGACGTTGTATTAGTTTTGATGTTTTGTCTTAAAAATATGTCAAAGCATGAGCTCGTTGTTTTTTATGTTCTAGATACAATGGTGGATTATCTGTAGATTATGCTAATCTATTTTGAATTTTTTGAGTTAGATCAATATTAATGACGGATTCAGCAACACAGATAATTCATCAGAATATTCACCAACGTCAATCTATTGGTCAATTGATTGAGCCTGCACCAAATGCAGATCAATTAGAGTTGGCCTTTCAAGCTGCTTTAACTGCTCCTGACCATCATAGACTTAAACCAACACGTTTTGTCGTTATCGAGGCTGAACAACGTGCTGCATTTGGTGAGGTTTTAGCAAAAGCATTGGCTGATTTGGGTGAAACTGACTCAGCGCAACTTGAACGAGTTAAGCAACATCCTTTCCGCGCGCCTTTACTCATTTTAGCGCTTACGCAATTGCAAGACCATCCTAAGGTTCCGCATTTTGAACAGATTTTAAGTACAGGGGCTGCCGTACAGAACCTTTTATTGTCTTTACAAGTTCAAGGCTTTTCCACCATGTGGCGTAGTGGCGCGGTTGTGGAATCAAATTGGTTAAAGCAGCATTTAGGATTGCAACCACATGATTTAATTTCAGGTATTATTTATGTGGGCACAGCAGCTAAAGCGATTGCACCGCGTGCAGAGATTGAAAGTAAAGAATTTGTAAAGGTTTGGCAGGCTTAACGAGCCTCAAAAGTAAGAAATAGGATAATAAAGCATGGCTGAATTTAAGTTTACAGATTTAGTGGAACCTGTTGCGGTTGATAAAAAAACAGCATTACGTATTACTGTGTTAGGTGGAGGCAGCTTTGGTACGGCGATGGCCAATTTAGCTGCACGTAATGGTTGCGACACCATGATCTGGATTCGTGATGCCGAAACAGCAGAAGAAATCAATAAAACCCATATTAATAAACGTTATTTGCCAGACTTTGTTTTAGAGTCATCATTACGCGCTGTGTCTGATCTAGAGCAAGCCGTGTGTGATCGAGATATTATTTTGGTGGCAATTCCTAGTCATTCATTTCGTGATGTATTAAAACAAATTGCTCCTTATATTACGGCACAAGCGGTTGTCTCTCTAACGAAGGGCGTCGAGGCTAAAACTTTTAGCTTCATGAGCGATATTATTCGTGAAGAATTGCCAGAAGTTCCTTATGGTGTGTTATCTGGACCAAATCTCGCTAAGGAGATTATGGTAGGTATGCCATCTGGTACTGTTATTGCCAGTGATTCTGAGTTAGTTCGTTATGCTGTGCAGCATGCTCTTCATAGTGCTTTATTCCGAGTTTTCGGTAGTGATGATGTGCATGGTGTTGAACTAGGGGGCGCACTTAAAAATATTTATGCAGTTGCAATGGGAATTGGTGCTGCTTACAAGATTGGTGAAAATACCAAGAGTATGATTTTAACGCGTGCCTTGGCTGAAATGAGCCGTTTTGCAGTCAAACAAGGGGCAAACCCGTTAACGTTCTTAGGTTTATCTGGCGTTGGTGATTTATTTGCAACCTGTAATAGTCCTTTAAGCCGTAATTATCAGATTGGTTATGCTTTAGGTTCAGGTAAAACACTTGACCAAGCGAGTAAAGAGTTGGGGCAAACCGCTGAAGGAATTAATACGATTGTTCAAGTGCGTGGTAAAGCAGAAGAACTTGATGTGTATATGCCTATTACCAATGCTTTATATGAGGTTATTTTTGAGGGTGCGCCACCTTTAAATATTGCATTATCTCTTATGAAAAATGGACACCGTAGTGATGTTGAATTTGTTTTACCTCATCATGAAGTCTGAAGAAGAAATGTCATAAATTACGGTTATAATGCAAGAATTATTAACAAGGAATATTTATGCAACTGACATTGGTTCGTCATGGGGAAGCTGCTCCTCCAGTGAATGGTAATGACACTAAACGTCCACTTACTACTCGTGGGCATGCTCAAGCTGAGCAGACAGCAACATTTTTAAAAGATATTGTTAAGCCTGATATTTTTGTAGTTAGTCCTTTATTGCGTGCTCAAGAGACATTGGTGCATATTCAAGCTTATTTTAAAGATGTTCCTGTGTTGTTATGCGATAAAATTAAACCAGATGATAATGCCAAAGAAGCAGTTGAGTGGTTGTCTCAGGTTCCTTATGAGTCAATTGTCGTCGTGTGTCATATGAACGTGGTAGGGCATATTGCTGAACTACTGACTCATGAAAACTTTAATCCATTTGCACTTGCCGAAGCCCGAATTTATGATCAGGCTGTTATTGCAACTGGTTTATCAACACAGAAAAATAGTTTTATACCCACAATATAATTAAAAGGTCATTTAGCCCATTATGCTGTATTTATGGATGCCTGAAACCAATGGAATATGGCATTGGTCTAACGGAGAAAACTGGTTGCAGGCAGCAAGTCTTGATCAATTAATACAAGACCTGCAATTACATCAAGGAAAAGAAGCTGTCATCTTTTTCCCTAGTCGCCATGCTCAGGTACTCCAGCAGCACATGGCAAAGTCTCATTACAAGCAACTAGGGGCAGATGGCGTTAAATATTTGCTTGAAGAATTTGTAACTTTGCCTATTGATCATATGAAAGTGGTGCATCATTTTCATGCTGATCAATTAACCGTATTGGGAGTGGCAAAAACAACAGTTGAAACATGGCAGCATGCAATGGCCTTGCTGCCTATTAAACTCGTTGCTTTATTGCCAGACTTTCTAATTTTACCGGAACCTCAAGAGCAGCAAGTGGTTTTGTGTAATATTGACCAGAAATTACTTGTGCGTGAAAGTAAATGGGTGGGTAATTCACTAGATGATTTAGCATTATTTTTAGAGTTTCAATCAGTCGAAACTCATTATCAATATAGTGGTTTGACAACAGAGCAACTCGAAAGTTTGGTGGCAGCATCAGATGCCGAGCATCATTCTGAATTTATCTATCAATTTCAGGGTTTAGATAAACCTAAACAGCATCCTTTTAATGTTTTACCGAAAGCCAAAGGGCAAGAGCACACTGTTTCTGGGTACTGGAAAGCATGTGCTGTTATTGTTTTAGCAATCATTGTGGTTCAGTTTAGCTATGATTTATTGCGTTGGGTAAAATTAAGAAATGTGGCTAATCAAACCGCTGAACAGACGGTTGAGCAATATAAATATTGGTTTGGTCCTTCAAGTCGGGTAAATGAGCAAAATATAAAAAGCCAATTTGAAAGTCATTTACGCATGAGTAAGCAAGGTGATACACAAGCACTTTCTTTATTGAGCCGTGTTGGTCCTATTTTAATGCAAAGACAAATTTTAGCTCAGCAGTTAGCTTATGATGCATCAACACTAACTATGGCATTAAAAGCAAAGTCAGCAGATGATTTGCAAGCTTTAACACAACAACTTAACCAGCAGGGATTCAAAGCTGAATTGGGTAATGTTCAAGCCGATGGTGGTGGGGCAATTGGGGTGGTGAAAATACAATAATGAAAATGATAACTCAATTGCAAAACCGCTTTGACCAGTGGATTGAACAAGTCACTCAATATTTAGATCGTTTAACTGTACGTGAGCGGGTTATGGTGGTCTTTACTACAATTTTTGTTGTGGTTGCCATTGTGGGTGCTTCACTTTGGAAAATGCATTCCTTGGCAGAACAACAGCAACAACGGTTAAATGATTTAAAAGATTTAATGGTATGGATGCAGAGCAATGCAGTTACCATGAAACCAGCGAATGAACTCGAATTAGGCCAATCGGAAAAAATACAACGAGTAGCTCAGCAACAAGGCTTAACAGTCACTTCTCAACAAAATGGTGAGCAGTTACAAATTATTGTTACTCATCAGAATTATGCAATTTTAGCGAACTTTTTAACCCAACTTGCGCAAATGGGCTTAAGTATTGAAAAAATGGAAATGGTTTCAAGTGATGGACAGATTAAATTAACAGCGACGGTTCAATAACATATTAAAATATGCTGTTCTTAAGCATGGTGTTTTGTGCTACCTGTGCCTATAATATGCCTACCTAAAATCAGTAGACTGTGATTGGTATGTTATATTCACTTGCTCGCCCGATGTTGTTTAGTTTAGCACCAGAGCGTGCCCATGAATTAACATTATCTATGCTTGATAAAGCACATAAGTTCGGCCTGCTACGCCAGAGCGTAGAATCAAAACCGACAATCTGTATGGGAATTGAATTTCCAAATCCGGTAGGTTTAGCGGCTGGACTTGATAAGAATGGTGCACATATTGATTCTTTAGCCGGACTGGGTTTCGGTTTTATTGAAATTGGAACAATTACACCTCGTCCTCAGTCGGGTAATCCACAACCACGATTGTTCCGTATTCCTGAAGCGAAAGCCATTATTAACCGCATGGGTTTTAATAATGATGGTGTTGATAAACTTGTTGAGAATGTCAAAGCTTCAAAATTTAAAGGAATTCTAGGTATCAATATTGGTAAGAATGCAGATACGCCTGTAGAAAAGGCTGTTGATGATTACCTGATTTGTCTTGAGAAAGTTTATAATTACGCTTCTTATATTACCGTTAATATCTCATCTCCAAATACTAAGAACTTAAGAAGTTTACAAAGTGGTGATGCATTAACTGAATTATTGCAAACCTTAAAAGAAAGACAACTTGAGCTTGCCGAGCAATATAACCATTATGTTCCTTTAGTTTTAAAGGTTGCGCCTGATTTAACAGCAGAAGATGTCGAGTTTATTGCAGCACAATTATTGCAATTTAAAATTGATGGTTTAATTGTTACCAATACGACTTTATCTAGAGAGGGTGTAGAAAATCTTCCTTATGGTAATGAGTCGGGTGGCTTATCAGGTGCGCCTGTTTTTGAAAAAAGTACCGAATGCTTACGTTTATTTGCCCAAACGTTAAAAGGACAAATCCCGTTAATTGGCGTGGGTGGAATTTTGTCGGGTGAACAAGCAGTAGCCAAACAGCAAGCTGGAGCAACACTAGTACAGATCTATAGCGGATTGATTTATACCGGTCCTATATTAGTAAAACAATGTGTTGCAGCCATGACTTAAGTGAATATGAACACAATTGATATCATTATTCTGATACTTTTGCTCATTGGGGGGCTAAACGGTTTGCGACAAGGATTTATCAAAGCCTTTGCGAACTTGGTAGGATGGATCATTGCATTAATTATGGGTGCAAAATATGCTGTCCTTCTTGCGCCGTCCATGTCAGGTTTAAGTCATGATCCGGTTGTTCAAAAAATTGCAGCTTTCGCATTTATAGCACTTATGATCATTGTTTTAACATGGATCGTCACTGCATTTTTAAATGGCCTCTTGAAAAGTCTGAAATTGGGGCCATTAAATCGTTTAGCAGGTGGTGCTTTTGGTTCTTTAAAAGGCTTGTTGGTTGTGTTGATTACAATGCAGGGCGTAGGACCTTGGGTTGAAAGTTCACCACACTGGAAACAGTCCAAACTTATACAATTTTTACTGCCTTATGCGCCTTTAGCTACCGAATTGTCTAAAGATGCAGCAAGTGAGGCATTTCATCAAATAACATCTGGAGGTAGTGCATCAAGCACCCCTTCAAAACCAATGGACGAATCGGAAGATTTACAAAACCGATCCGACCATTCGACAAAGAATCCTTTTTATTAATTCCTAGCTTGTCTGCGAGGTTGCTATGTGTGGAGTTGTTGGTATAGCCGGTAAATCGCCAGTGAACCAAATGTTGTTTGATGCTTTAACGATGTTGCAACATCGTGGGCAAGATGCAGCTGGAATAGTAACCTGCCATGAAGGCCGTCTTTTCCTTCGTAAGGATAACGGTATGGTGCGTGATGTTTTTCATACTCGTCATATGAGAGCATTACTTGGTAATTATGGTATTGGCCATGTACGTTACCCAACTGCTGGTTCTGCTAGCAGTGCTGAAGCACAACCATTTTATGTGAACTCACCTTACGGTATTACGCTTGCACATAATGGTAATTTAACCAATGCCGAAGATATTCATGATGACCTGTTTAAAACAGATTTACGTCATATGAATACTGATTCTGACTCAGAAGTTCTTTTGAACGTATTCGCGCATGAGTTGCAGAAGAACGGTACTTTAAACCCTACACCAGATGATATTTTCCATACAGTTACTCGTGTACACGAGCGCTGTCTAGGTGCATATGGCGTAGTGGCGATGATTACCGGTCATGGTTTGGTTGGTTTCCGCGATCCAAACGGTATTCGCCCCCTCATTTATGGTTCACGTATGACTGAACAAGGTGAGATGGAATACATCATCGCTTCTGAATCAGTTGCTATTACAGCGCTTGGTTTTAAAATTGAGCGTGATATTGAACCTGGTGAAGCAATTTTTATCACTGCTGATGGTGAATTGTTCACAAGACAATGTGCAGCTAATCCAAAATACCGCCCATGTATTTTTGAATATGTTTATTTTGCACGCCCTGATGCCATCATTGACGGAATTTCAGTTTATAAAGCCCGTTTAAAAATGGGTGAAAAGCTTGCTCATAAAATTTTACGTGACTGGGGTGAAGACCATGATATTGATGTGGTTATTCCAATCCCAGATACGAGCCGTACTTCAGCATTAGAACTTGCAAATATTCTAGGTGTTAAGTTCCGTGAAGGTTTTATGAAAAACCGTTATATCGGTCGTACTTTCATTATGCCAGGTCAGCAACAGCGTAAAAAATCTGTACGTCAGAAATTAAACCCTGTTGAGTTGGAATTTAAAGGCAAGAACGTTTTATTAGTTGATGACTCAATTGTTCGTGGTACAACCTGTAACGAAATCATCCAGATGGCACGTGATTCTGGTGCAAAAAAAGTATACTTTGCATCAGCTGCACCTCAGGTTATGTATCCAAACGTTTACGGTATTGATATGCCTGCTAAAACTGAGCTAATTGCTTCAGAACGCAGCGTAGAAGAAATCCAAGAAATTATTGGTGCGGATCGTTTGGTTTTCCAAGAATTGGAAGACTTGAAAAATGCTGTACGTACTAGCAAAGTGCCTGATCTAACTGAGTTTGATTGCTCTGTATTTGATGGAATCTATGTAACAGGTGATATTGATGGTGCTTATCTAAATAATTTGGAGCAGAAGCGTAATGATTCTGCTAAAAAGAAAAAAGATGGTTACATTGATGTGAATGTTGACGCAGCTTCTGTAGATCTAACAGGCATTAAAGAAGAATAGGAATAGCTGAAAAAAGCGGGTGTTTCCCGCTTTTTTCTTTTATGATGAAACCTAACAATGTAATTGGGATTATTTACATTGAAAGAAGTAAGCCACTATCTAATCGAAAATAAGAATATGGCATGGTCCATCACTATGTGTTTGGTTGCTGTGCTGCTTACTATTTTTATTTTAAATTTAATTTTAGGTTTGCTCGTTCATTTTTTTGATTATAGTCAGCCCATTTGGTGGCACACTTTAAGTCCTTATTTTGTCGCGCTATTACTTTTTATTATGGTTTGGTCGGTAGTTACCGAACTTTATATCCTGCGTAAAGGTGGACATTCTTTAGCAAAACAACTTAAAGCACGTCGTTTGGTGAAAGAAGAAAGTACTCCAGAAGAACTTGCAGCATTAAAAATTACAGAAAATTTGGCGCAGAATTTCTCACTAAAAGTTCCAACCTTGTATGTTTTACCTGATGAAGTTGGGGTCAATGCACTCACAGCAGGTTTTCACCCTAAAGATATTGTGATTATTCTGACATGGGGAGCCTTGCAGAATCTGGATAAACTTGAACTATATGGCTTGTTAGGGCATGAGTTTAATCAGATTTTATCGGGGGAGGCAGTTGAAAACACTAAATTAAAGATTTTATATAGTGGTTTAACAACCTTTAGTCAGTGGGGTAGTAAATTAGCGAAACAGGGTTTTAAACGCTATAGCCCTGGTTATAAACATAAATTTGAAACAGTCTTTGTTGCGGTGGGTGGGGTAATTTGGTTGGCGGGTAGCCTTGGGGTATTGATCACTCGATTCATTAAGTATTTAACTTTGAGTGGTCGCACATTTCGTAATGACCAAAAAACAGTACGATTATTAAAAAATAGTGCGAATACCCAGACTTTATTGCGTATTTATGTTCACCATTCCGGTTCTCAAATTCATAGTGCTTATTCAGAATCAATCGCACATATGTGTTTTGCAAACTCACTTAGCCCTCAAAGCTGGATGAATATTCATCCGAGTATTCGTGAACGTATTTATGAGTTAAACCCGACTTTGCTTCAAGATTTACAATTAGAAAATTTGAAAAAACTACGTAACCGTCCGTTATTTAGCTTATTTCATTTTTTAGAAGAATCTGAGAAAGAAATTTATATTCCGTGGTCATCTCCACAGCCCTTGCCTTTACTAAGGTTGTCGCCTATTAGTTTTGCACTAAATGATGCTATTAAGCCTCTTAGTAGTGATGTGCGTCGCAATAAAAAGCGCCCTGAGTTAATTCAGCGTGCGCTACAAACGGCTACAGGGTCACGTGAAGTAATGGTGGCTATTTTGATGATTCGTCAATATCGAGAATTCATCCCTAAAGATGCGCCAGTTAGCCATGCCATTATCGATGCTTTATTAAATCTGGATGGTCGTATTCATATTCAGATATTCCATGATGCTTGTAAAAACATTGGACATATGCCGGCAAGCATTGCGCGGCAATTTCTCACAAAACTAGCGCTCATTATTCAAGAAGATGGCGAGATTGGATTGCTAGATGCACTTTTGTTAGAACGGGTTAAATATGAACTGAATTTGATGCCGCTGCATTTACCAACTGCATTTGAAGAAGTAAAACCCCAAATTGTTCGCTTGGTTGATGCTTTACTTCATGTTCAACAAATTAACAGCCCAAACCAGTTAGAAGTACGTGATCGTATTTTGCGTTCTTTACTCAATCCTGATGAAATGAATATTTATGATGAAATTTCGGATGAGCCTTTAGATCTTGCTGAAATTTTAAATGATATTGCGGGTTTATTGTTGCGTGACCGTCTTAGTATTTTAGCGATTGCGGAAATGTGCTTGTGGAGCGACCGCATTATCACTCAAGATGAGTTGGATGTACTTGAATTACTTTATTGGCGTTTCGGCTTTGAGACAGAAGAAATTGTTGAGCAAATGCAAAAAAGAAATAGTGTTATGATTATTTAAAAGACATCTACGATTATTAAAACAGCTGAACGAAATAAAACACTGAAAAAAAAACTGAAGCCCGTTAGAATGTAGATTGAGTAGAGGTATTGATTCAAACATGATTGGGCAGCAAAGAAATATACTGGCAACTTTAGGAATTGATTTATGGATTCCTAAGACACAAGTGTGCCAAAAAAATAATGCTCAAAGCCTTTGGCGAGATCATGTTGTTGAAGAACCTGAACCGATTATATTGCCTTCTGTAGAACCAGTCGTTCTTGAGCAGCCCACAAAGCCACAAATCAAAGATATTCCAAAAGTTGAACCTGAAATTGTTGCGCCAGTTTCAATAGATGTTCAGCCTGTTATAGAGCCTTACAATGAAGTGCAAGCGCCTGTAATTAAGATCGCATCATTTGAGTTACAGGCTTTTGCTCTTGAAAAATGTGTTATTTTTTTAGATGTTACAAATTTAAGCGAAGAAGAAAAACAGCTTTGGAGCAACATACAAAAAGCAAAAATAGGGCAATATGCTGAATTAAAATGGCCTTTCCCTTTAGCGACTTATCAAGATCAACGGGGCGCTGGTTCATATATACAAGGCTTTTTAGATGCTGTCGCATCAGAGAAAAAGATATTGTGTCTTGGTGACTGTTCTTATATTCAACATGCCAATATTATTCATTTAGCAAGTTTAAAAGAAATGTTGGAGAAACCACTCCTTAAAAAAAGGTTATGGAAATTAATGCAAGATAACAACGAGTAGTAGGGATTTACATGAAAAAAGTTGTAGTATTTAGCCAAATTGATGAAGAAATTTTGTCTCGATTACAACAGAATTATCATGTTGTAGTTCTTAACCCAAAACTGGGTGATATTAATGAACAAATACGACAACACGTTGTAGATGCTGACGGGATGATTGGTGCAGGACGGTTACTGAATGAAAGTAACCTTGCACCAGCCCAAAAACTAAAAATTATTTCATCTGTAACGGTGGGCTATGACAATTATGATCTGGCTTATTTAAATCAAAGAAAAATCTGGTTATCAAATACGCCTCATGTTTTAACAGAAACAACAGCTGATCTTGCTTTTACATTATTACTAAGCGCTGCTAGAAAAGTTCCTTTTCTTGATCATTGGACAAAGCAAGGTGAATGGAAAAGAACTGTAGGGCCTCAGCAATTCGGTTTAGATGTTTTTGGAAAAACACTAGGAATTATTGGACTTGGCAATATTGGGGCTGCAATTGCTCGACGTGGTTTTTATGGATTTAACATGAATATTGTTTACCATAATCGTCGTGAAAAGCCTGAATTAGCTGAGCCATTAAACGCACAATATCTTGGTTTGGATCAATTACTACAGCAGTCCGATTTTGTAGTAACCGCAGTTGATTTAAATAATGAATCTAAAGCTTTAATGGGTAAGGCTCAATTTGAGCTTATGCAAAAACACGCTATTTTTATTAATATTGCACGTGGTTCAGTGGTTGATGAGCAAGCTTTGATAGAGGCTTTGCAGCAAAATCAGATCTTTGCTGCTGGTTTAGATGTGTATGAAAAAGAACCTTTACAAGATTCAGCACTTTTTAAATTGCCGAACGTGGTCACTTTACCTCATGTAGGTTCAGCTACTGCTGAAACCCGTAAAAAAATGGCAAATCTTGCCTATAAAAATCTGGTTGAGGCTTTAGAGGATAAAACACCTAGATATCTGGTAAACCCAAACTTTATATAAGTGATGAATAACACTTCATTGCAAAACTAGTCGATTTCGAGTGATATAGTAAAAGTCTATTGATTGAACATCATTTTTTATGGTTCAAATCAGTAGACTTTTTTTATGGTTTAATTTTAATAGAGAAAAACTTTTGAGATTTTTGCCAGTTATTTTAAGTGCGACTTTTATAGCAAATGCTGCGTATGCACAGTCTTTCGACCCTCGGTCATCTGCGAATCAGGTGGAAATTCCAAATATTGGAAGTGGGATAGGCTTGCTTGATCAACAAAAAGAAAAATTTATTGGTGAAAAAGTATTCCGTGAAGTTCATAAACAAATGCCAGTTCTCCAAGATATCTGGCTCGAAGACCAATTTTTCCAAGTATTTTCAAGTATTTTGAGTGAGACTCAACTTGGTCAGCCTATTGGTCTAGTTGTAATTAAAGATCCACAAATTAATGCGTTTGCTGTTCCGGGTGGTTTATTCGCGCTTAATACTGGCCTTATTGCTTCAGCTCGCAATATTGATGAAATTGCTGGGGTTATGGCGCATGAAATTGCACACGTATCTCAAAGGCATTTTAGTCGTTCGGAGGAAGCCTTTAAGGGGCAAACTTTATTAAGTTTGGCTGGGCTTTTGGCGGGCGTGGCAATCGCTGCACAGGGCGGTGGAGATGCTGGGGCAGCAGTGATGTTGGGAACACAGGCTGCACTAATGGATAGCCAGTTAACATATAGTCGAAATCAGGAACGTGAAGCAGACCGTATTGGCATGCAATATATGTATGCAGGGGGTTATAACCCTCAAAGTATGGCAGACTATTTTGAAACAATGCATCGTGCGACGAGTCGGGTAAGTTTTTTACCAGATTTCTGGCTGACTCATCCATTGACGACTGAGCGTATGAGTGAAGCTCGACTTCGTGCGAACCAGATGCCTAAAGTCAAAAATCGTATATATGATGCCGATTTTGAAATTTTAAAATGGTACACAATGGTGGTTTCAAATCACGCTACTGAAAATCAACTACAGAGTTTGGCCTCTCAAAAAAATATTGCAGGTCTTATTGCTTTGGCAGCTTTTTACGTAAAACAAGGTGATTATGCACAGGCACAGTCTACCTTAGATCAAGCCAAATCTAGCGGAAAACCTCTTGTTGCGCTATTGCAGACAGATATTTATCTAGGGCAAAACAAGTTGGATCAAGCCTATACTTCAATTGCTTCTACACAAATGACTATGCCTGAAAATAGAGCTTTTAGCTATAAATTGGCTGAAGTGCTATTACGTCAAGGAAAATTTGCACAAGTTCAAGCGCTTGTTCAACGATTTATTAATAAAAATCCAAGAGATATACAAGGTTGGCAATTTTTACAGCAAGCTGCTAATTTGGACAAGGCAGGAAAGTTGAGAGCAGTTAATGTTTTGCGCTATCGAGCAGAAGCTGAATATTGGTCGGGGAGTGAAGAAAATGCAATTAAATCGATGTTGCATGCTCAACGATTAGCAAAAGACAATCAAGCAATGTCGGCTAGAATAGACAGTAGATTAAAACAAATGCAAGATGAGCGACGAATGAAAATCTAAAAATATATCTTTTAAAATTTTCAGATATGCAAATATGCACAAACTAAAAGGAATTTTGGTTTGAAGGAATATAAAATTTAAGAGAAGAAATTAAGCTAATTTAGCTTTAATTTTTGCTGAAACTATAGAAGGATCGGCACGCCCGGCTATGATCGGACGTAGAGAATTCATCACCTTACCCATATCTTTCATGCTAGTTGCTTCTTGAGCAGAAATCGTTTGCTCAATGAGAGAATCAAGCTCTTCCTCAGTCATAGCTTCTGGTAGAAACTGAGATAAAATCTCAGCTTCGGCTTGTTCTTTACTAGCTAAATCATCACGACCAGCACCTTCAAAGGCTTTGATCGATTCTTTACGTTGTTTAATTTGCTTTTCAATGACCGCAAGAACCTGAGCGTCGCCAAGCTCTATGCGCTCATCGACTTCGATTTGCTTAATTGCTGCTTGTAGACTACGCAAAACCGTCACTGTTGCCATATCTTTGGCACGCATAGAAGTTTTTAATGCATCAGTAATTTGGTTTTTTAAAGTAGTCATAATTCAGCAGTCAATCACAAATTAATTAGTAAAGGCGAGTAGTACGTACAGATTCGCGAGCCAATTTCTTTTGGTAGCGTTTAACTGCAGCAGCTTTTTTACGCTTACGTTCTTGAGTTGGTTTTTCGTAGAATTCGCGTTTACGAACGTCAGCTAAAACACCAGCTTTTTCGCATGAACGTTTGAAACGACGGATAGCTACGTCAACTGGTTCGCCTTCTTTCAACTTAACTTGTGGCATGTAAAATCCTCTAGATTATGGATAAGATCAAGCACACTATTGTGCCGGATCACAAGTGAAGGTCAGTATTTTACTCATTTACAACTCATATCACAAGTCTATAATAGCGATTGCAATATTTTGACTCATATAAAAGGCAGTTTTGATGATTGTTTTAGGCTTGGAAACTTCTTGTGATGAAACAGGGTTGGCACTTTATGATAGCGAACTCGGCTTGCGGGGACAGGTTCTTTATAGCCAGATTAAACTTCATGCCGAATATGGTGGAGTAGTACCTGAACTCGCTTCTCGTGACCATGTTCGTAAATTAATTCCTTTAATGAATCAACTGCTTGAACAAAGTGGAATAAAAAAACAAGAGATTGATGCAGTTGCTTATACGCGTGGTCCTGGCTTAATGGGAGCCTTAATGACAGGGGCTTTATTTGGAAGAACTTTAGCTTTTTCTTTAAATAAACCTGCAATTGGTGTTCATCATATGGAGGGGCACATGTTGGCACCTCTACTTTCAAGTCAGCCACCCGAATTTCCATTTGTGGCTTTATTAGTTTCAGGTGGACATACACAATTAATGGCAGCTCACGGCATTGGTCAATATGAACTCTTGGGTGAGTCTATTGATGATGCAGCTGGAGAAGCTTTTGATAAAGTTGCAAAAATGATGAGCTTGCCATACCCAGGCGGTCCCAATATTGCAAAATTAGCTTTAAGTGGTAATCCATCAGCATTTGAATTTCCGCGACCAATGCTTCACCAAGGTTTAGATTTTTCTTTTAGTGGTTTGAAAACAGCAGTTTCTGTGCAATTGAAAAAATTGAATGGTGAAAACCGAGACGCGGATATTGCAGCTTCATTCCAAGAAGCAATTGTAGATACCTTGGTAAAAAAATCAGTAAAAGCTCTAAAGCAAACTGGACTGAAACGTTTAGTTATCGCAGGTGGCGTAAGCGCAAATTTACGATTACGTGAACAGTTAGAAACTTCATTGGGTAAAATTAAGGCACAAGTTTACTATGCTGAACCTGCCTTATGTACTGATAATGGAGCAATGATTGCTTTTGCTGGTTATCAACGTTTAAAAGCAGGCCAACATGATGGTTTGGCAGTAACGACAACCCCTCGTTGGCCAATGACGGAATTAACTATTCCTGAATAAAACTATTCATCTTGAAAGGCATTTTGGTTTTCGACATCAATGTATTCGATATAGCCACGGCCTTGAACTTCATTGCCGAAGTAATTACCAGTAAATTTATAGCCACTAGCATAACCACGCCCATGACCATAGCGGAATGGGCAGTCAATTTCTGCCTGAATATTCAAAATAATTTGTTTATTCTCATTTCGAGCAATCCACGAAAAGTATTTTGGAAGTCGCATCTTTTCCCCAGTCAGTGAGATGTAGTCATCGACTTGATGAGAAATAACGTCAAAGCTAACATCTGTATAAATTTCAGCTGGCTGATCAAGATATCTAATATGCAGGCTATAAGCTACCGTCTGTCCTGCAATATCTGCTTTAGTAAGAAGAAGTTGAGTAGTGTCGTTTAAATTAATAATTTGATAAGTAAAAAAATCAAGCGGCAGTTTATAAGTGTCAGGAAGAAGTTTGTTTATGAAACTATGTGGACCAACTGCTCGTGCATATTCATACGTACAGAGTCCTTCACTTTCAATGCGTTCTGCTTGATAACTTAAAAAGCCTTTAAACTTTGCTAATAAACTAAAATGATCATAAATCGGTGTTTTTATAAACCACGAAATATGTGCTGTAACATCAATATCAAAGTCGAAATCAAGCCCATCATAATGCCCTTGGATATGAACTTGCGGGAATTTTCCTTGAATTGAAATCTCTTTGCCTAATTCTATTAAGCTTCCATCTTTATTAATTTGTGTATCTTTGGGAATGATATAAGCCTTAAGCAAAGCTTGCTCAACCGCGGCAGTACTTGAAAAGAAAGTGGCTGTTTTTCTGGGGGCTTCATTAATTATGTTGTCATGATCAAAGGCTAGCGCACCGGGCGTGCCTAATAAAATCATAATGTTTAGATAACGATGCGGTTCGGGTAAAAGTGGAAAAAAGATACCGTAATGTGTCCAGCTATAATATTTTTCGTCAACTCGTGGGCGGATGATATGAGACTGAGTAAAAGGAAGAGTTGAGTATTTTTCTGCTTGATCCAAGGCGCCTTGCGCGAGCAATAAGCTTTTACCAAGGACTTTGCTGCCTATTGAAATTTTTGGCAATTGTTTTTTCATATATAAACCTAAATAAGGATAGGACTATCTTTGTTTTAGGTTATGAAAAACAACCGCCAAATCTAAGCGGTTTTCAGGCCAAAGCCAAGGCTTTGCGGGACATTCGTCGTTTAATTGTTAGACAACTGTTTTAACCCATTTAAACCAATCCAGTGCTTTGAGAACTGGTAAGCAGCACGTCCAGAGCGTTGACCACGCATTTGGCACCAACGTAAACTTTCGGCACGAACTTCATCATTAAAAGGCATATTTGCCTTTTGAATATAATGTTCAACGATTTCTAAATATAAATTCTGATCCATTGGATAAAAAGATAACCACAAACCAAAACGATCTGACAAAGAGATCTTTTCTTCAATCGCTTCTTGAGGGTGTAGTTCAGTATATTGAGGAACATCGACCTTGGTTACAGGTGTATTTTCATGCATGAATTCGGGTAACAAATGGCGACGATTACTAGTCGCATAAATAATAAAATTACTCGCACCAGATTGTAATGAGCCGTCCAATACACTTTTTAAACTACGATAGTTTTCATCTTCAGCATTAAAAGCCAAGTCATCGCAATATACGATGTATTTTTCAGGTCGATTTTGAATGAGTTTTTGAATTTTAGGTAAATCTGCCAAGTCATCACGTTCAATTTCAATTAAACGTAACCCTTGAGGGGCATATTCAGTCAATAAAGCACGAACAATAGATGATTTACCTGTACCACGTGAGCCAGTTAAAAGTACATCATTCGCTGGTAAGCCATTTAAAAATTGCAAAGTATTTTGAATGATTTTTTCTTTTTGGCGTTCAATGCCTTTTAAGTCATCTAAATAAATATTCTTTGGAGTATAGATGGCTTTAAGTTGCTGATTTTCCCATCTAAAGGCAGGTGCAGTAAAATCTGTTTCTTGTTTAGGTTCAGGTAAGACCTGCTGTAACTGATTTAATACAAGTGATAATGTCTGAACTAAATTGTCTGGTAAATCAATGGTAGCCATGGTAAGTCAATCATGTTAAACAGTAATTTACTAGGATACTAACACCGAAATTAACAGGCTGACAAAAAAGTTGTTGCTATACAGTTTATCGGTTTTGCAATTGATTGAAATGTTCAGACCGCGCATAGTGTGGTCATGTCTATTCAGTAAAATCATCTGTGAAGATGAGGACGAAATATGTTTGAAAAAATACGAAGTGATATGAATCCGCATCAGGCTTACCGTATCAAAAAATTACAACGTCAATTAGACATGGCTGAATCTTATGAAGAGTGGAAGTCTTTTGCATTAAAACTAGATGAAGAAACAGGGGTGCAAGAGTGGAAATTCGATAATAGTTCACCTTATTTCGATGCAGAGCTCATTTCTTATCGATATACCTTACTGAAAAGATACCGCCAGCAACATCGAACGCTAGACCTAATTTATTTACTCAAAGAAGGCCTAACCTACGATATTGCAAATATTGGTCACCCTATGCTTTTTGCTGCAACGCATGTGGGGACAAAAAAGTTAATTGAAGACTATATTGAAGAAGTTAGTCAAAGCTTGGCCTATATAGCTTCAAGTGAATGTATTACTTTCCAACGCAAAGAAAAAATTGAGTTTTTTGAAAATTGTGAAAAAGCATATGGACAACCGGCTCTTATGTTCTCAGGTGGAGCGACGTTAGGTCTTTTTCACACAGGGGTGTGTAAAGCTTTAATTGAACAGGATTTAATGCCTAAAGTGTTGTCTGGCTCAAGTGCAGGGGCAATTATGACAGGTATGCTTGGAACTTCTGCCAGTGAAGATGTTCAAAATTTATTAAATGGAGAACAATTCTTTAGTGATGCTTTTCATTTTAGAAAACTTCGTGAACTCATTAAAGGAAATGGTGGAATTGCCGATGTGCACTATTTGAAAAAATTCCTTGTTGAAAACTTAGGTGATCTTACTTTTGAGGAAGCTTTCAAAAAATCTGGTTTAAATATTAATGTTGCGGTTGCACCCTATGATGCAACAGAAAACCCGCGAATTATGAATGCCATTATGACCCCGAACGTTTTGGTATGGAGTGCTGTGTTGGCTTCATGTGCTGTACCTGTGTTATTTCCACCAGTACGTTTAACCAGTAAACGTTATGACGGTGAACATACACCTTATATGGCAAATACAAAATGGGTTGATGGCAGTGTAAGAAATGATTTTCCGCAAGAAAGAATGGCGCGTCTATATAATTTGAACTACACCATCGCCAGTCAGGTTAACCCGCATATTGTGCCCTTTATGCAAAATGATGCTGACCGTTTTCGTAAAGACGTTTTAAGTTGGCCAGAACGTATTTTAAGACGTCAAGGTAAAGTGCTGTCAATGGGAATTATGGACTTTACCCGTCAAAGACTTGGTTCTATTTCTCCGATTAGGAGATTACTCGATCATGGATATGGCGTAATGGGGCAGCGTTATTATGGCGACGTTAATATTATTGCTAAATATGGCTTGAGTCACTATACCTATACTTTGCAAAACCCACGTCCACATTTGTTTAAACGTTTGCAACGAGAAGGGGAACGCGCGACTTGGCCAAAAATTTCTTCGATTGAGACCCATGCTCGTATTGGCAAGACGATTCAGCATTGCTTAGAAGTTTTGCGTTTTGAAGAAAAGCAACAACAGCCAGAATCTTACTATGCTGAAGCATGAGTTTGCTTCTCATATAGAAAACTTAACATGTGTTACAAAGCCTAGAAGTTCAGCTTTAGGACGGCATTTATGGACATGTTCTGTAGATGCTAGAAACTACTGGTTAAAATATCATTTGCCTGAAACGCATGTTCAAAGTAAGCAAGATTTCATACATGAACAATTGTTTTACGAAGAAATTAATCACAAGAAACCTGCGTGGCTTTTACCCTATAAATTAATTGAAGTTAGTGCCATTCCTCAGTTAAACCATTCTTTAGGTCAGGTTTTAATTTTACCTGATACTGATTTGTGGTTTGGTTCATTGCCTCATGAAACTCATTTAACAGATGTGTACCATACGATTTGGTTCGCACTAGATAAGCTCGCGGAACTTCATAGATTGGGTTGGATTCATGGGGATATTAAGAAAGAGCATTTTCGAAAGTTTGAGCAAAAACTTTACTTGATTGATTTTGAGAAAGCCCGACTTTTGACGAGTTCAGATTCAGTGATGGATGCAACACCACGTTATATGGCACCTGAACTCTATCAAGGTCATGGCAAGAGTGTACAAAGCGATTTATATGCATTTGGAATTGTTTTGTATGAATGGTTAACCCGAACTCGCTTAGAAGCAGGGAGTTACTATGATTGGGCAGTATTGCATTGCCAAAATTTAACCATTCAATTACCAACACAGTTTATGAATTTTTATCCATTACTTTCAGGTTTATTGCAAAAACAACAAAAAAATAGGTTTGCAAATGGGTTTGAAGCGCTGAATTGTTTAAAAGCACATTCAAACTTATAAAAATCATCGATCTAGTATCTGTATACAATTTACACGGTCAGTTTTTTTTAGAAAAAAAACACTTGTCACTGTTAGATCTTATCGCTAATATACACAGCCATCGGGGGCGTGGCGAAATTGGTAGACGCACTGGATTTAGGTTCCAGCGCCGCAAGGTGTAAGAGTTCGAGTCTCTTCGCCCCCACCATTAAAAAAAGCAAGACGATGTTCTTGCTTTTTTTATGATTAAATCATTAGCTATTTAATCATAAATATAGAGGATTGGTGTAATGGTAGCATGACGGTCTCCAAAACCGTTCGTCAAGGT